>SXGT01661472.1_pt1 | contig 40471 bp, 46 predicted proteins | sample 3176221 | NCBI WGS metagenome assembly SXGT01 (sample SAMN11356862, study PRJNA531348) | freshwater metagenome | isolation source: freshwater sample F1-120 | place: China: Fuxian Lake, Yuxi | collected 2017-12-25
CCTCCAGGACGACTTCAAAACCTACGGCAAGCAGGTCATCGCCAACGCCCAGACGCTTGCCGCTGTGCTGGCCGAAGGGGGCGTTCGACTGATCTCAGGCGGGACTGACAATCACCTCGTCCTGACCGACGTCACTTCCATTGGCTTGACCGGTAAGATTGCTGAAAAAGCCCTGGATCACGCGGGCATCACCGTCAACAAGAACATGATTCCTTACGATCAGCGGAAGCCTCTGGATCCAAGCGGGATCCGCTTTGGAACGCCAGCTCTGACGACCCGTGGCATGAAGGAAGACGATATCCGCCAAGTCGGTGGCTGGATTCTCAAAGCCATGAAGTCAGCCGATAACAAATCTCAACTGGAAGCAGTCCGCGAAGAAATCCGCATGTTCGCTCGCAACTTCCCAGTTCCAGGCATCGAAGCCAACTGAATGTCAGAGTACATGTGATCAAAAGTCGGCGTCGCACAACTGTGCCACGCCGACTTTTTCTTTGGAGCAATCACAACCCGAAACGGAATCTGTTCCAAAGGTAGGGGCTCTTTGCGTCTGTCACAAAATTCGATTTCCAACGAATAAATCGATTTGTCGCGCGAATGGTTCTGCTACGCGAGAGTTTCCCCTCACTCGTTGACTCCAGCAGGCAAAACTCGGGCGTTCTTCCCGAATAAAGTCCTACAGTTACCGCAACGACGTCCTGGCCTTAAAAGCTGATCCTTCGTTCCTTACCTGAAACGGATTGCTTCGGATTCCCGCCATGAGATCCCCCGACCTGTCAAATAACGATTCCTTTCTCGAGTGGATGGCGATCCTCACGCTTTCGCTACTTTTTATCGTGATGGTGTTTGTTTACCTGCCAAGTTCCTTCACTCGTAAGCCCAAAACGGATCAGCCCGCACAAGGGGCTGTTGTTCACACAGAACTTCCGATTGGCGACTTCAGTGTTATGCAGCTTCCCGCAGCAGGGCAGGTCGGGTCGCAGGTCATCATCTTTGAAGCCCATGCCCGTATTGATGGCAACGTCGAGGAAGTCGTGAGGTTCGACCAGTATCGCGTGACACACAAAGCCCGTATCGCCGAGACGGTCGATACCATCATCCGCGAAGCCACACCGGCCGATCTTCAGGATCTTTCGCTGAACCATCTGAAAGCCCGCATCAAAGACCGCCTGAATCATGTCATCGGCGAGCAGATCATCGACGAAGTGCTGATGTCCGATTACCGTTCCTTCAGCATCTGAGTTTTCACTGATCAGAGCCGCGACCGAAAGGGAGCGCATCCGCTTTACTGTCTCATCTTCGCTGCAATTCCCTCGTTCAAGCTCCCCGAACGAAACCCCTTCGCATCCAGCGTCACCGTCTGAAATCCCAGCGATTTCAGACCTGTTTCAATCTCGTCCCACAGGGCAGGGGATTGAACACGTTCCACTGCATCCAGCGGCACCTCAAGACTCGCTTCATCATTCTGAAGATGTCGGACTCTCAGGACAGTCAGGCCGGTCCGCTTCTTGAGAAACGCCTCCGCTTCATCAACCCGCGACAGCCTCTGCGGCGTCACTTCCAACCCGTAAACAATGCGACTCGAAAGACACGGCGTCGCAGGCTTATCCCAGACACTCAGTCCGAAATAACATGCCAGTTCCCGGACGTCCTGTTTACGAAGTCCCGCTTCCGCCAAAGGACTCCTCACCTCGAATTCACGAGCTGCGACCAGTCCAGGACGATGGTCACCGAGATCGTCCGCATTCGTCCCATTGAGAACGACATCAAAGTTCCGTGTTGATCGCAAACGCTCGATCGTCGAATACAGCGTCGATTTGCAGTAATAACAGCGATCAATCCCGTTCTGGCGATACCCCGGCAGGCTCGTTTCCTGCGTTTCGATCGTCACCAGCTCAATCCCGATCTCCCCCGCCAGTTTTGTGGCTGCTTCCAGTTCCCCCCTCGCTAACGACGGACTGACGGCCATCACCGCGATCGGCTCCGGCAGGGGAGGGGACAATCGGGCTGCATCGACCGCCAGCTTCGCCACCAGCGCACTATCGACCCCGCCCGAATACGCAATCGCGGCCTGACCGTACTGACGGATCAGGTTATGCAGGCGAGCGATTTCAAACGGTGCGTCTGGCATCAGAATTGTCTTTTCCGTCGAACACGACGTCGATTCATGAGGTTTTCAATAGTAGCGGATCAACAGTCCCGGCGAAGCTTTGCGCAATAAGCGGTCGTGCAAGCTGCGCGGGGAACTGATAACATAGAACGATACGCAAATGGAAACCGATTGTCACGGAAAACATGCCGTGGCGATGGTGAACGAGTTTGCGATGAGCGAGGAGTCTGGACGATGAACAGTTTGCGAACTGGTATCCTGATGGCATTTGTCCTGGGATTATCTGCTCTAGCTCCTTGTCTGGATTTCGCTCGTCTGACAACATCGACCGCGTTCGCACAGAACACCCCTCCCGGACGTCTGACCAAAGAACAGTCTCAAAAACTTATCGAGATCCGCAAGTCCGCAGGCGATATCACCAGCCTGATCCGCAAGAAAGATTACGACGAGGCCGAGAAGGCGATCACGGCTGTTGAAGAATCGATCACCGCCTTCATCGCGGAAACAGGCGCCACGGACGACAACAAAATTATCGCCTCTGTCCGGTCGATGCTGACACAACAAAAGCAGATGCTCGAAAAACGAGCCGCGATGAACGCCGACGCAGGGGAGGGGGGAGAAAAACCGACCGCCGTCAGTTTCGCCAAGGACGTCGCCCCGATCATCAACTCAAATTGTGTCAGCTGCCACGGTGCCGACAATCCGCGCGGGCGCCTCAATCTCTCGACCTTTGCCGCTTGGAAGCAGGGTGGCCAGAATGGTCGACTGCTCACCGCCCGCTCCGCTGCTCAGAGTAACCTTGTCGCCCGCATTTCCGGCGGTCAAAACCAGATGCCACGCGGTCAGGAAGCCCTCTCTGGTGCCGAGATCAAAACGATCAGCGACTGGATCAACCAGGGAGCAACATTCGACGGCACCGACGAAACCAAACCACTTCGCACTATCGTGGAAGAGTCGATGCCCAAACTCGACATCGCCCGTCCCACGGGCGGCGAAACAGTCTCCTTCTCGAAGGATATCGCGCCATTCTTCGTCGCGATGTGTGTTCGCTGTCACAGTGGCCCCAATCCTCGTTCGGGGTTCTCGATGGAAACCTTCGCCGACATGATTCGCGGTGACGTCCTTATTGCAGGGAACCTCGAAGAAAGCCGACTCTTCCGTTTGACAGGGGGGCTGGAAAATCCTCGCATGCCCCAGTCCGACGCCCGTCTGACTCGCAAGAACTACGAAGACCTCAAGAAGTGGATTCAGGAAGGGATCAAGTACGACGGCGGCGATCCCAATATCAAACTGGCGGATCTCGCAGCCGCCAATGCTCCGAAAGAGACACCGTTCCGCGATCTCCCTGCTGCCGAACAGCAGGCATTCCGGATCACGCGCGCCAAGGAACTGTGGAAGCAGTCACTTCGCAATGAAGCCTCCGTCGAACATACCGCAGACAACTTCTTTGCGATCGGCAATGTCTCCGAAGCCCGACTGAAAGAAATCGCCGATCAAGCCGCTGCCGCTCAGAAGACGCTTGATGGCATCTTCGGTGCACCGGCTCAACCTATGTGGCCGGATCGACTGGGGATCATCGCGTTCAAAGACCACTTTGGTTACAGCGAGTTCAACGTCACCGTCCAGCGTCGCGATATCCCCGCGGATATGCACGGCCACTCGCGTTCCAGCGATGATCGTCGCGAGGCCTTCGTCGTCCTGGAAGACAAGGGGCTTCCCACCTCGACTGCCCAGGAACACTCCACAAAGTTCCTCATCACGCGTCTGGTCACCGAGGCCTACATCGACCGACGTTTCCCCGGCTTGCCAGAATGGGTCAAGCAGGGGACCGGAGTCGTCGTCGCATTCCGTGATCCTGAAGCCGCCCCTTACCAGGCCGCGATGAAGCAGAAAGCCGCCTCCGCTTCGTCACTGTTCACCTCACCGGGCGACCTCCTGCGCGAGAACGCCACCGGCCCCGGCGGTGTCGCGCTGAGCTACATGATGGTCAGCGTCATCACCGACAGCCCCAAGGGCAAAGGCTTCCCGAAATTCCTCGCCGACCTGTCCCAGTCCAAAAACCTCGGCCAGTCACTCCAGGCGAACTTCGGCGTCACCCAGGACAATTTCGCTCAAGCCTGCTGGGCCAAAATCCGCGGACAGTAATATCTGTCTTCGCTTCCTTCGTAGGGTGCTGGTGAGGCTTTGCGAACCGCACCAAATGTGGATACAACAGTCGTTTGGCCTATGAGCCTGCATCTGTCCCTTCTCCCCCGGGGAGAAGGTGGCGGCGCTTCGCCGACGGATGAGGGAACTCTGCGAATTGAATAACGCCCACCCACCGTCTCTTTTCCCTTGAGGTGGAAGCAAGGAGTTCTCTCTCGCCGAGAAGGCGAGAGTGAACGACGCGGTAGTCTTCTCAGGAATGGTGCCCGAAGGGCGGATGAGGGTGAGCGCTAGGCAAGCGTTCGCTCTCTTTGCTAACCAACTCAAGGCCTTCTACGATCACCCACGCCCCTGTTCCCTTGGCTTCCCCCGCCAGTCGATCTATAACCTCTTTGTACCAATATTGAAGGTGTTGGATCGCAAAGCGGGTTCTGTGACAACGTACGACTGCATCATTATCGGGGGCGGGATCGTCGGACTGACGACAGCATGGGAACTCTCGCGCCGCGGACAGCGCGTTCTCATCCTCGATCGCCGAGAGATCGGCAGGGAAGCCTCCTGGGCGGCAGCGGGGATGCTGCCTCCCGTTGATATCGCTGCCCCCACTTCCGAGTTCCAGTCGCTGTTTCGCTACTCATTCGACTGCTGGAAACAAACGGGTCCCGAGGTCGCCGTGGATGCCTCGATCAATACCGGCTACCGCCAATGCGGCTCCTCTCTTTTGTATCCCGATAAGATTCACTTCCAGACGGGCGAAAAGTTCTGGCAGTCCCATGGCTTCCAGACACATCCTCTGAGGGAACCCGCGCCGATTGAATACCCCGGATTCCATATTCACGAGCATTGCCAGGTGATGCCACGAGTTCATCTCGACGCGCTCGCCACCGCATGTCGACAACGCGGTGTCGAGATTCTCGAACACGCAGAGCTCGTTGGCTTCATCGAAGCAGGCCAGGGGAGTCAGCGACACTTTGAAGGTATCGCCACTCAAAGTGGCCATTATCGCGGCCATCAGATTCTGATCACTTCAGGCAGCTGGACCGGACAAGTCATCCATCTGGCGGGCATCCTTGCACCCACGCGCCCGATCCGCGGCCAGATCCTTTTATTGAAGCCACACCAGCCCCAGGACTTCGGCATCATTGAAATGCACTTCCGCTATCTCGTCTCACGACTCGATGGAACAGTCCTCGTCGGCTCCACCATGGACGACGTCGGCTTTGAACACGGCGTGACAGAGCAGGGGATTTCGACCTTAAAATCTTTCGCAGCCGAGACTCTTCCTGCGCTGAAAGAGGCAGACGTGCTCGCGACCTGGTCCGGCCTGCGCCCTTCCACTGCGGATGGCCTGCCTCTCCTCGGACGAGCCGCCAACTGCGATAACCTTTGGATCGCCTGCGGCCACTTCCGCAACGGCATCCTCCTCTCCGCCGGCACCGCAAAATTGATGACACAAGCCATGCTAGGCGAATCAACTGATCTCGACCTCAAGCCATTTTCACCCAGCCGTCTGTCGTAGGGTCCGCTGTGCGGACCAACAATCGATCATTAATCGCAGTGAAATTCACTAAGATGAGGGCGAACATCAATTGGTGAATCAACCGCATTTACGGTCCGCACAGCGGACCCTACTGGAGACCCCATGAGAGCCGTCGTGCAGCGTGTGCTTGAAGCGAGTGTCAAAGTCGATGGCGAAATCGTCGGCCAGATCGAACAGGGTCTGCTCGTCTTCCTCGGCGTCGCCACCGACGACACGCAAACCGATGTCGTCACGCTGTCCGAAAAAATCGCAGGCCTGCGCATCTTCGAAGACGACGACGGCAAAATGAACCGCTCGGTTGTTGAGGTAAGCGGCTCGATGCTCGTCGTCAGCCAGTTCACACTGCTGGGAGATTGTCGCAAAGGCAAGCGACCCAGCTTCATCGCCGCAGCTCCTCCAGAGATGGCTGATGCGCTGTATCAACGTTTTGTCGCAGAGATCAAGGGCTATCAAATCCCCGTCCAGACCGGTCGATTTCGGGCGGATATGAAAGTTTCGCTCATCAATGATGGCCCGGTCACGATGCTCCTGGATAGTCGGAAACTCTTTTGAGTCTTCAGTTTGAGCCCGTCGCGATGTCGAAATGACAATTTGGACTTCTCAGCCATTGAGCCCGTCCACTATGATTCCGATTTGAAACACCTCCGCTTCCACAGGGCCAAGGATTGGCAAGCATTCGAGGTTGTTGACTGGAATGTCTTTCGACAGGGATGTTGATCATGGCTTACGATGTAGTTGTTGCGGGTATTCTCCTGTTCTGTGCGTGGCGAGGAGCCAGTAAAGGCATCCTCTGGCAGTTGGCTTCCATCGCCGGGATTGTCGTCTGTTTTGTCTTCGCTGAAACGGTCTCGATCGCCGTGTCACCGTACCTGGGAATTGATGCCCCGCTGAATCGCTGGGTCGCGATTTTCGGACTGTATGTCGTAAGCTCTCTGGTCTGTTTCGGGATCGCACGCGGCTTGCGTGGCGGGTTGGAGAAAATTTCTTTCGACGGCGTTGATCGTCACTTCGGGATGATTTTCGGAGCCATTAAAGGAGCCATCCTGGTGATGGTGGTGACCTTCTTTGCCGTCACGCTGCGTGAAGACACCCGCGAAATGGTCTTCCACTCCAATTCCGGCTACTACATCGCGATTCTCTTCCAGAATATCGAACCCGTTCTGCCAGAAGAGCTCAACGTCATCCTGGCCGATTTCGAGAAGGAATTCCGTCCCGAAAACATCGCGGAACACAAAAAGCTGCACCCCAAAACGACAAATTCTGCTCCTGCAGCGCCTCCGTTGACCCCCAGCGGCAGCCCCTCCGGACAATACGGAAGCATGACTCAGGTCGACCAGCTCATGTCTCAGCTCCCGAATCTGTTCGGGCCCGAGATGAACAACATGGTCAAACAGGCCGTCGCGAATACGAAACCAGAAGATCGCGCCGAACTGATGACGAAGCTGCAAAATAGTGCTCCTGGTGTCATTCAGCAGGTGGCCTCAGAATGGCTCAATGGCAAACCTGTCTCGCAACAGACGGATGCCTATTCGCAGAAATTCGATCAACTGGCGAAAGAAATCGCGGCCATGCATTCAAAGTGGCCAGGGCAGCAGGCGGCCTATGTCGAGCAAATTGAATTGACATTGAGTTCCGTCCCCAAAGAAGTCAGTGTCGCGATTTTGGACGACTGGCACGCAGACCTCACAAATCGCAAACCAGATCCAGATCCAAACACGACAGCAAATACACAGCTCGATCAAAGAATCGCGTATCAAATTGCACGTGCTCGCGTCGCTGTCGGCTCGCTGGATGACGAGCTCAAGAATCGCGTGATGGGATTCCTGAAACGCTGATGCCAGTTTGCGACGGCAATTTCCAACGCACTGACTATCGACGACTTTGGACAAATGGGCCAAGGTCGTCGACGTCGTTTTAAGAGGCTGGAAATCACTCGTCCGATCGCCCAAATCGGAGCCGAGGCAAGACGAGTAGCGATCAGGCGACAGCCTGTGATTTTCGTCACGACATCTATCGGGGCTTCATGCGGCATGTGATGCAGATCATTCCATCTTCAAATTTCGAGCGAACGGTACGACTCTCTTTGCTGGGAGCAACACCGCGATACGCAGCACAAAATTCGTCAACCGGATTCGATGGCACGAAGTCGTAATGACACAAACCGCAGGGACGCGTGACATCGTCGTGTTTATCGCAGGTCACAAACCGCCGGCGCCGCAGTTGGTCAAAGAGAATATCACAGATGAGAAGCACGACCATCGCCGAGAAGAGTCCGGAAAAAATGACCGTGTTGCTGAATGGAATATGCACCGAATTGCTCCGCCTGAGAAAGGGAAGGTCATTCGAATGTACGCCAGAAAAATCAGGCCGCGGCCAACCAGTCCGCAAAATGCGACATTCTCGCACAGAAGCAGGATGAGCCGGTAAATCCCGGGCCATTTCAAATCACGAAAGTAAACATAACAGACACTATGCGTATACGTACACTTTGGTACTCTAAAGTGTTACCGCAAAAATGTTTACGGCTCTCCAAGCTTGTCCCCCGCTGGGACTCGTGCTGAACACCAATCAGCATAGCACGCGAAAAAACCCGTCAGCCGTTTTGTCGACTCCTGACGGGCTTTCATGCGATGACTGACATCATCGCAGAATAAAGGCCTTGCGACGTTACCAGCGTCCAAGGCCGTGACAGTCACCCCTTATGTCTAGATCCAGGGCGACCGTGGAAGCATTTTCACAGACACATTACGCGCTGTCAACCGCGATCCGCTCATATGGGCAGGTCAGCGGCTATTTTCGTTTTCAGACAAGCCTTACGACCTAGCAGCGGCCGTGAGGTTTTTTTCATGCGCTGCTGACCCCTCTTGGAAGGATTCCGAGAAATGCACAAACCAAAACCATTCACGATCCGTGGCGAGTATATGGGCATCGGCTCAGGCGAATTTACGCCAGACGGTGCCACCAAGGCTGTCGCGTTCTGGAACTTTCAGCTCGCCGTAATTGGCGGCACCTGGAAGTTCAAGAAACGCAACGTCGCCGAGGATCTGCAGAAGAGTTTGCCAGTGAAGGCAGGCGGCTTGGTGGACGTCCTGGTCGAAATCCGCCCTGACAAAGAGGGTGAACCGGTTCTGTACGTTCTGAACGTCGTCCCTGTTGAACCACCTGCTGCGAACTCGCCACCAGTTCGTGAGCCAGCAGGAGCATCGCGCTAAGGCCTGCTGTCGTTGAGCGGCTTCCTGACTCCCGCACCGGGAAGCCGCTTTTTCTCTTAGCGGGATTTTAACATTTGCGATCGCACGAAAGGGTAGGTTGTGGAATGGCCGGAGTTGAATTCACAAGATTCGTCGTCGACATCGGAACTCGGATGCTGGTATCCGGTGCTATTGGGTGGATGTGTTTTAATGTTGGTCTCTATTACTGGGATGAGCTGTCACGACGTCATCTGGTGCGTCGGAGAAGTCGTGAGCTGCGTGACAGACGTCAGCACACCGTGAACCCCACTAAGCAAGCACAACGCTGGTGGTTAGATGATGACCTATTCGCTTACCGTTGCCATTGTGGCAATCTATGGTTTGGTGATGAGCAGGTGGCCTATTGCATGGGCGAAGTCTGCCCGAAGTGCATTCCTGAGAACAAGCAGAAAGAAACGGACGAAGTAGATCGTTTAGAGCAGATTCAGGAAGAGGAGTTTCAAGCGGAATATGAACGCTCGCAACTCCAGGAACGACGACGTCACGCAGAAGAGCAGGGCGAGTATCTCCAGCTCGCCAGCAGAGAAGACTGAAACACTCCGGCTCCTGGCAGTCGGTTCCTCATGATCAACGCATGCGGCTGCCGGGAGTTTTCAATCACGTGAGTTTTTCTCTCTCGGCCAGCATGAACTGGAAGGCTTGTTCCACCCATGGACGGGAGGGGTCCTGAGAGTCAAACGAAGGAAAAGCCCTCTGCAGGATGCGGAGGGCTTCTTTTTACTTGCGAACAAGATCAGCAGGGCAAAATTCATGTGGTACATAACCGTCAGAACAGAACGAAAATTCCTCGAGCAGACTTATCGCACCAACGAGTCAACGGCATGTTTCGACGCTTTGAGTAAGTCATTCGACCTCGGACCAGACGAATACATCATGGTTTGGGACAGCGAGAAGAAACACCACTGGGGGCGCGTATCCCTTGAGAACATCAACGACTCTTGGACAACTCTCGTTCGACGTATCGAACGAGAATAAAAGCAAACCATTCCAACCACCCCAACCTCGAAAAGGACTTCGACCCATGCAAGAAAAACTCCCCATTCAACGCCTCCCCTGGTTCCCAAAACCGACATCGCAGACCGGTTGGTTCATCATCGGCGTTATCACCTTTGCATGCCTGCTGACCGTCACCGAACGTCGCCACCTCGAAACCCACCAAGAACTCCAAAACCTCCGCATCGTCCTGGCTAAGGGCCTGCTGAAAGAAGACGCGCCCACCACAATCACAACGGCAAAGAAGGGTTGCCCAACCTGCGGACTCAAGAAAGCTCAAAACGTCTCCGGCCCTATCTCAACGTCACAAGGCACAGCCTGGAGAGTCATCCCGGCCAAATCACTCATCGAACCAGTAACCGAACCACTCAAACCTATTCCAGAAACGGACAATCCAAGCGATGACCAGCAAGTATTCGGAAGCGATGCAACAGGTCCAGAGAAGCGGCAAACCGAAACCCTACCTCCCTCCGCAACAAACGAAGGTCGACAAGGGCCAACTACACCGGCTCAATCGACTTTGCCGCGAGATTGGAGGGCGCGTGAACATGAGCAACTCAATGGTCGCCAGCAAGATCCTCCAGCGTCTCGAAGCTGAGAAAGAATCCTTCATCAAGCAACTGCGTGGTGAAGCCCACTGCATGGATTAACTGATCTTTCCCCGTCAACCTCACCCGGTAATCAGGAAACCGACAATGGCCACTGCTGATGTCATGAAAGAAACCGAATCTCCGGCAGTAGAGCAGGCCCCGGCCGGCGTCTATCTCCGGATGGATCCCGAACTTCGACGCAAGCTGAAAATGATGGCAGCAGAGGCCGAGTTGTCACAGAACGAACTGGCCGTTGCGATCCTGGGATCGTGCCTCGGATACGCCAGATGCACCAGGCGCAAAGTTGTCACGATCGGCCCATCAATGGTGCCGTTCTTTACGATCGATGGCACATCGGAAAACACCTTCCAGTTAACGGAGCGACGACTCTAATGAATGCGAAGTTCATCATCCAGGCGAAGGCAGCCAACATCAACCCACAAGCCAAGGAACGTCTGCGCTATCTTCTGCAGAAGTCGATGGAGCAGACGATCACCAATTTCCTGTCAGCGTTTCAGCCGGATATCACGGAAGACACCACTTTGGAAATGTCGTTCGTGGAATCCGTAAAGCCTCAAGTTACCGTCGCTACCGGGCGAGGGGGAAGGGGCTGAGAGGCGAGCGGCGGCCCGAGCCGCCGCCTCCAGCCCAACCCCGGCGGGGCTTCCCCGCCGGGGTTTCTCTTTTACTTGTTTGGCGGTTCAAATAAGTGACGAAACAAAAAGGAGCGTAGCGACGATGCGAGATGACTGGAAGGATTCCAGGCAGAAGCCAACGGGCGAGTATTACACGGTTCGCCATGTACGCTGCAATTCGCCCTATTGCAGGACGTGCGGGACAGCAAGGTGCATCAAGCTGCAAAGACTGATCGAACGCGGTGTAGAGCGTTTTCGCAACGCTCGCATGCTGACTCTCACGGTCTACCGGGAAGGCTTCGCAGACGGTCCTGCCCAGGCGTATGACTGCATCATGAAAAAGAAGCTAGTCTCCCTCCTGAAAAGAGAATTAAAAAATAAATTCAAAGCCTTAAATCATAATCATCATGTATGGGTGATGGAGTTCCACGAACCAGGGAAGGACGGGATCTATTGGCCACACTTCCACGTCCTGATTGATTCCGCCTGGGGAAGTCTGTCAGAAGATGAGCTCTGGCAAATCGCTGATCAATTCAAGATCTCACGCGACCAGATTCATAGCGAACTGGCCGAAAACGTGAACCGCAAATACAAGAAAACTCTGGATGACATTGTCCTGATGTTAGCATGTCAGGGGATCTGGAATCGCTACGCCACCACGTTCGGCAAATCCTGGAAGCGAACGCCTGAGTATTACACCAAGCGCGACTGCAACGGCAAACTGATTTATGAGTATTACCAGATGGGCCGGGTCGATGTGACCGCCTTCCGCCATGATAAGGCCGGGAAGGATCTCGACCAGGCTGGAGCAGCGCGTGCCGCAGCTTACTACATGAGCAAATACCTAGGATGGTTCCCCGAAGCCAAGGAAGGGCAGAGCAGCCAATTTCCTGAATGGGTCCGTGACAGCTCCCACATTCCGCGATCGCACACAAGCCAGGGCTTTCGCGATTACTTCGGCTTGACGCAAGAGCAGATCGAAGACGACTTCCTGCAGATGACTGATGACGAAATCGAAGAACGCATGAGCTTCGACCCCGAAGACTTCGAAACATCGAACCTGCCAAACGCCACCCCCGCCGAAATCGAAGCCGCCTGGGAAGAGTTCCCCGAATACATCGGCGTCGAAGACGAAACCGGTGAGATTCAGCCAATCCAGACTGGATGGATCATCCGCCATAACGCGATCACCGGCGAACAGATCCGCATTGACCCAACCGCCGAATCCCAGGAAGTGGAGCCCGTCACGCGCCGCACCATAGGCCAGCGGATCGCCCTGTGTCGTCAACAAACCGTCGTCCTACACGTCGAGAGTTATGAAAAGCAGACCGGCGAGACCTTCGTCAAGTACCGCTACATCGAAACCCTGCGTGTCCCGTTCGATGAATTGTCAGAAGAACTTAAGAATAGCTTTTTGACTCGTGAGCAGGTTGACGAACTTTCCGCACGCATCCGGCGAGCAAACTGGCAACCTCCTCAAACACGAGAGACTGTTACAGAATCAAAAGAAGTGGCCGCAGAGCCACAGCAAAAATGGAACTGGCACTAACAATCAAGGGATAACAATGCATGCGTTTTTGGAGTCAGCTGTGGAAAAAATGGGTGAGAAAAGATAATCTGTGTAAAACGTTACCTTCGGAGAAGAATCGTGTTAGATGAAATCAGGATCTCAAATTATCGCTGTTTCAAGAAATTTGAAATTGCGCCGCTTTCCAAGGTGAATCTTTTCATTGGTTCCAACAATGCGGGGAAAACGGCAGCGCTGGAAGGGATAGAACTTTTGGCCAGAGGTCCAGATCCTTCCGTCATTCTGGACGTACTCAGCAGGCGAAAGGAATATGCTGTTGACTACTCCGAAATTTCAGAACAGTTTGGGTATGACCATAGAGGTTTATTTTATGGAAGAATGCCACGGATTGGGGACATGTTCGAGATTTCTTCTTCCGATCGAAAAAACCTCACTTGCAAGCTGGAGTTATTGGGCGATGAAGAAGAGGAACATTATCGTGCAAAGCTTTTTAAGCCTGATGCAAAGATGGGGTGGAGCGAAGGACCATACGTCGAACCACTAGGGTTGAGGATGGTTTCTGAGGACTATTCCGAGAGAATAGAAGTTAGGCTACCACTGACGGAGCGCTTCCAATTCCGTGGACGAGGCGACTTCGGTCGCTCAAGGGTGCGATACTTAGGAACAAGTCTTTTTGATGATTTGATCATTTCTATTTTGTGGGATGAACTGGCTCTTACTCCTCGAGAAGATCAAACAATCGAAGTATTACGGATAATTGAACCGGAAGTGCTTAGAGTTGCTGTGTTGGGCGGCCAATCAAGACGTAACGGTGTCTATGTTCTCTTGTCAGATGGTGGTCAAAGAATTCCTTTGGGAAGCATGGGAGAAGGCATACGTCGACTATTTGCAATGGCTTTAGCAATTGGAAACACTCCTAGGGGAGGTGTTCTGTTGATTGACGAAATTGATACAGGGCTTCATCATAGCGTTATGAGAAGGATGTGGGAGCTCGTTATTGAGTCTGCAATTCGTTACAATTTTCAGATCTTTGCTACCACTCATAGTCTAGATTGCCTCTTGGCATTGTCCAGAATCGTTGCGGAACGCGATGATTATTGCGCACAGACTATGGTGCATAGACTTGATCGTTTTCAAACACATTCTACCGTGTTTCATGGTCACGAGCTAAGCTATGCAATTGACAAAGAATTGGAGATCCGGTGAGTGCCGATAAATCGCTTAAAGATAAGCCGCCAAAAGATCATTTAAATCAAATGCTCGTCGAAGGAAATAATGATGTGCACGCGATAGGCGCACTTCTTGCTGAACATGATATAAAATGGAGTAAAACAAAATGGATGCCTTATATTAAGGACATGGGCAGCGACGAAGAATTAGTTCAAGGCATACCGGTAGCGGTGAATGCTAGTTATAAGCGGCTCGCTTTTGTTATAGATGCTGATATCTCCTGCTCGAATAGGTGGAGTCAAATTAAGAAAAAACTTGAGTCCGAAGGCATTCAGGTTAGCTCGTCACCAGATCCTAATGGAACGGTTATTGAAAGGATTGTTGGAAAAAAAACGAACGAATCGGTATATGGATTATGCCGAACAACTCAGAGATGGGGATGCTGGAATCATTTCTGTCGATGCTTGTAGGGCCTGGTGATAACATTTGGGAGCACGCAGCTGTTTCAACCAAGGCGGCAATGAATCTCGGCGCTGGCTTGGAGACGGAAGTAAAGGGGCATATCCATAGCTACCTGGCGTGGCAAAAAAAGCCGGGACTTCCTTTTGGAACTGCTCTTACGGCGCATATCTTGAACCATAACGCCGAGATTGCGAAGACATTTGTTGGATGGGTGAAGAAGGTGTTTGAGTAGATATGGAAGAAAGTTAGCAATTGCTTTCGGGTTGCAGTCTCTAGTAACCCCGCGTCTGCGATCATGCTATCAAACATAGCAAAAAGCCAAATAAGTCCGAAAAAAGCTGTTCGTGACCTCTCGTACCCATAATGCTCATTTCGACGTGCTGTCGAAAATATAGGTATTGGAGATGAGTTATGGAAGTTGACCCTGAAACAGCCTTCGGACTTTATCTAGCGATTTGGTGGAAGCTTATGACCTTCACCTGGATCGTTCACTTATCCGGTTGGGGTGTCTCAACCAAGAAGTTCGAAAAGCTGCTTTCGCCCTAGCTCAAGGAGAGAAGCTTATGGAATTGCTCGGCGTGGTTACTCTGGATTCAACGATCGTGTTCGGTGACTACATCACCGCTTTCACGACCAAATTCTGGGCGGAATACGGTGCACTGCTCACCTTCGCCTTCTCGGCCCTGGCCGTCACTGTCCTGTGGCGACGTTCGAAGACCATGGCGAAGTCAGCCTAATTGTTGGTTTGGCTTGTAGCCCCTTGGGAATCGTTCCAAGGGGCTTTTTTTATCGAAAGGGCAGGGCGGTGTCTGAGACTGAACTTTTACAACTGATCCTTGACAAACTTGAAGCGATGGAAAGCCGTTATGTTCAGGAAACTGTGGTCCAAGGTGCAATGCTCATTGCTCTCATACAGATTGCTTGTTGTAGCATGCTGTCTACTTTTAACTACGGCCGTCGCTCCGAACTCCCTTAGAGCACAGCAGGGTCTTGATCCATTTTATACAGGTACCGAAACCTACATTTTCGACAACGGAAACGGCGTTTGGCACCGGCAGACCTGGCATCACGTCTATTTCCCGGCCAATGATACAACCTACGCAGTCGCGATCATTCAGTTTTGTAACGGTGACGGCACGCTCAGTCAGTACCACCAAAAGGGCGGCGGGAATTTTCATTATCACCCAGATGCGACAGGGTGGATCGCTCTAAGCTGTCAGAACATGTACTTCACAGGCAGTCAGCTGCAGAAGTGGCCGATAGCTAATCTTCTGCAGCAGGGCAGGGCCTGTTGGTCGCTCGGTACAATTGCCGGCAACCTCTGCGGCTGCTCTCCCACCATCGCAGAGAACTGCGTTCGCTGTGATCCCAATTCCTGCTTCATCGATTTGGACGGTGATGGTGTTCCTAATTGCGAAGATCTCGATATGGATGGTGATGGTGCTCCGAATGACCAAGACGCAGACCCGTGCCGCGGTCCTACTGTTTATAATCCAAATGACTGCGAGCAAGACTGGGACTTAGACGGCATAGGCAACTGTGACGATAGCGATGACGATGGCGATGGTGTTGATGATGAAGATGAGCCGCCTGAGTGCCGAGGACAGATTGATTGTGATGGTGATGGTGTACCTGATGGGGATGAACCACCTGGTTGCATGGCGGAATCAGACTGCGATGGTGATGGAGACCCTGACGGAGATGACCCATGCCCAATCTGTGACCAATGTAATCCGAGCTCTGCTTGTGATTCTGGTTGCGAGTGTACTAATCCATGTAATGTTTGCGATCCGACGTGTCGCTACTACAACCCAGAAGATCCCGCTTGTTGTGACAAGTGTGACCACCGAGGTCCCTGTTATAACGCTGCAGAGTGTGACCATGGTTGCGACGTCTGCGATACGGCATGCCAGTACTACGACGCCAGTCACCCCAAATGCACCCCGTGCGACGAATGCGACCCCGAGGCCGAATGCTACAACCTGGAGTACTGCGACAATCCCTGCAGCGTCTGTGACCCAGCCTGCCGGTTCTACAATCCGAACCATCCCGACTGCTTCCCGTGCGACCCCTGCAAGCCAGACGGGGAGTGTTACAACCAGCAACAATGCGACAACTGCGATAAGTGTGATCCAACCAAAGGCTGTTACAACCCTGATGAATGTGTCCAGCCGTGCGACGTCTGCGACCCGGAGTGTCAGTACTTCGACCCGATGGATCCCTCGTGCAAAGATGACTGCTACGACGTCTGTAACCCGAAGTGCAAAAACTACGATCCGACTTACCCAGGCTGTGGCGGCGAAGAATGCACCGACGTCTGCAACCCCGAGTGTCCGAACTTCGATCCGTACAAGAAAGACTGTCCGAAGCCCTGCACGAACCCCTGCGATCAATATGGCTCTTGTTACAACCCTGAAGACCCGGCTTGTTGCGATCCCTGCGATGAAGGCGGTTCCTGCTACGACGAAGAGAAATGCGGTGGCTGCCACAACCATTACGACATCGACTGCGATGGCTGTGAAAACCAGTTCGACTGCGCTCCAGACAACCCCGAAGAAGATTGTGGCTGTTGTCGCGATTGTTACCAGTGCGAATTCAAGATGGACGAATTCCGTGACCGAATGAGGACGGCTCTTGAGGGTGTTTTTCCAGCTGTCCGATGGTCTGACCTGGCTTACTACAACAACGAAAACATCTCGTTTGATATGTCGTTCGACTACGACCGATACAAGCGTCTGAACGTCGTTTACTACCCGCATAAAGGGTTCGAAGTCGACGGGAAACAACACCCGATGAACGGCATCTACGTAGCGGCATTGGCCACACTGCGCAACATCGGCTCACTCGTCTTAGCCATCAATATTGGTCTCTGGATTGCAAAGGATCTCACGCGATGATCGGACTGTTTTTTGAAACCGTAATGATCTGGATGATGAAACTTGTCTGCAAGGTCATGGCGATCGCCGGTGACTTCTTCCTGATCATTTTCAATTTGATGGCAGCCGTCGTTCCAGACATCGATTACGACTTCGACGTCCTGGCTGAAATCATCCCGGTCCTGACGGCTTTCGTCCCGGTCGAGCAGCATCTCGCGATCTACAGCACGTACATCGCATATCGAACAGGTGCGTTCATTGTTCGAACCGTTCTCCGGCTGATTCCCACGGTCAACCTGGGAGAGTAGGGGACACAAGAAAAGCCCTCGGCATGATGCAGAGGGCTCTTTTGATGCACACTGTTTAGATTGTTGCGGCAATGATCACCAACACTGACAAACACAACACGACGACACCGGCCAGCCGGCTTAATGGGTCCATCGCTTACCGTCCTTTCATCCGTTTGACGGTCTTTTTCACTGGCGGGTTAAACGGCAATTTCAGTTGCTTTTTCAATGGCTTAGACAATCGGAACTCCTTCCCCTGGCTCGATAGTCAGGACGTCTTTATCCGTGTGTCGACGCAGCCTCCAATGGGTCTTTTGTCCGCGAACCGGCAATATCAAAGCTTCTCCAGCTCCGTAATGCGTAAAGGTCATGTGGTTGATGCTGGAAGCCAGAGCGGATTTTGTGTCGTCCTCCTGCCATCGCGTTTTCAAGCTCCCGTCAGCGTTGTAAACCTCCACGATCCGCAAGTCGTCATAGCACATGAGTCACCTGTCTTTCTTTTGGTTGAAATGCCGCTGGAGGATGCGGGCCAACAGGTACAACCACCCGAAGGCCAAAACGGTCGCGGCGCAGGGATAGATGATGTCGAACCACCAAGCCTGTGCAGGACTCAACGGGGCCGAATGCTGACCGTTAAACAGATGCCAGTAGATAAGCGGCATAGATCATTTCTTCCCTTTTGTGAGTTCGAATCGTGTAGCTGTTTTCGTGACCTGGAGTTTGATGTCCGTTCCGTCGTGAACAACTGCGGCATCGCCGACAGTCGTCCAGCGACTGAGCATCTTGGTAATCGCGTATTCGACAGCTTCACCAACGGAATCAAAGGTCTTGTTTGCGTACGGCTGGCCACCGGGGCTCAAGAGATAAACCTGCATCGCTCAATCTCCACGCGGCGAAGAAAACGTCGAAGCTGCTACGGCAATTTGCCGCGTCTCAACCCGTGCAGCTGCCCGGCACTCTCACCCCACCGTTCGGAGGGGCCTAGGGGCTGGGTGTGGGAAAGTTGGAGAGTGCACAAGCCAGAGGACTCCAACTTTCCTGCAGCCAGCCCCGCCCCGGTCTTCCGCGATAGGGATAGAAATGGAAATCCTCGGAAGGACGATCGTTAGGTCCTGAGAAGATTGGAATGGATAGCCCGGGCCGTAGGCATCGCCCACACACTTTGATTCAAGGATGAATGAAATGGCAAACTGCGAGATCCTTACGAAGTTCGGAACGACTGGCTCAGGCAAGACGTATTCAACCGTCGTCGACCTGGTTCAAACCGGACTCCCGAACACGACGTATCGGTACATCACGAATCTGCCGATCGAAGTCGAAGCGATGAAAAAGCACTTCGGCAACACAAACAACAAACGACTCCAAGACCTCGAAAGCCGCTTCTATTTCCTGACGGAAGAAGTACTCCTCACCTGGAAAAACGAAGAGTCAGGCCCATGGGATCTTCCCCGCGAGATCCTGGCCAACTCAACGATTATCCTGGACGAAGCCCAGCACTTCGTAGGACCAACAAAGTCAGACCACTACTTGGAAAAGTGGAAGCTATTTCTAGGCGAAGTGCGACACGAAAAACTCGCGATCGAGTTCATGACGCAATTCGAGGAATCGATTCACAAGCACATGGCCAAAGCAGCTGGCCAGGCATGGTACTTCACTGATGGCCGCGTTGAGAAAGATCCCTGGTTCGGAATCGAATTCGGCGACTGGCACCAAGTCAACATGTCGTGGTTTGGTCTCAACAGAGTGCCGTTCGTCGTGCACTTCAAAGGCGAGAGAGCAGGGTACAAAGTCAAGAAAGGGAAACGGTTCTATGTCAGAAACGGCGCCTACTTCAAGCTCTACGACTCATATTGCCCACCACTGTTTTCCGGCATCAAACACGAGAAGCGAGCCCCGAAACCAACGGTAAAACTGACGCTGAAACGATGGCTCACGTTGATGATCTTTGGCCAAGTCCCAGAGCAAAACGACAACGCTCGTGACGAACTCTGGAACATGAACACCAGATTCGAAGTGTTGTGGTGGTTCATCAAAAAACACTGGTTCAATCTGATCTGGTCACAGACGGCGTTCCTCATCGCGTTAGTCCTCTACGTGGCCTTCGGACTGTGGCCGACGATCCAATGGTTTCAAGAGACGATGCAAGAAGTACTCGTCAGAAACAACGCAAAGAAAGTCGCCCAACAGCAGCCAACGTCAGAAGTCATAGACCCTCAAAAACCAACCATCACACAGCCGCAACCCACGCCAGCAGCACTAGTCGAATCACCCTTCGTCAAGGACCTCCAGGAACAGAACGAAGCACTGAGACTGAGGGTTGAAGAGCAGGCCACCAAGGAAGCGGAAAACGCCCTTCGACTCCTCACCCCGGATTATGCCGTCTTCGGTGCGAAACGAATCTTTCGAGGCATGCGAGTTGATACCGGACCATTTCAAGGACGAACGTTACAGGACATTGATTATGACTCTCGCGAAGTTTTGTTTTCTGATGGGACTATCGTCGGTGTTCTGCCTGGGGTGCGACACAAGCAAACGTTTGATCCGTCAACCCTCACTAAGGCAGCAGGCCGAGCTGCCCAGTCTGGCCGAAACGATCGCCGATCTCAAACACCAGGCATCCCCGATAACGACGGAAACCGGAAGTCAGATGACGTTTTCAGCGATGCAAATGCCGCTGCTGGACTTCGTCCGAGTCCTGACAGACCAGTTCAAAATATCGGTGGTCGTGTCCGGCGCGTTGGATCAGACCTCGGTTACAATCGACCTCCGACAAGCCTCCCTCCAGGAAGTTCTATCAGCCCTGGCCCGACGCCTTAACACCACGGTCACGCGAGTCGGCCGCATCTACTACCTGGGTGAGCCTCGACCCGGGGACGTGTCCGTTCTTGTCAGACGTGTTCCGCGACTCGACGCCGAAGCCATCACACAAGCGGTCTCAACACTGCTCAGCACGAACGGTCGAGTCACAGCCCTGGAAGATGGCCTCGTCATCGTCGGAGATTCTGCGGAAGTACTCCAAGCCGTCAACGAAATGATCGATGCGATCGCCGAGACCGAATCGTTGTCCTGGGTCGTTCAGTTCTATTTGGTCACACTGACGAACAAAGCTCTCAGCGACTTCGGCGTCGACGGTGTCCCAGCGCTCGAAGTGGCGTACACATTCGCGAATGCCAGCAACGGCGGGATCTCTCCAGACTTCAACCTCGACGCGTCTTTATCCGCGATCCTCCGGGCAACCAAAACAGAGTCGGGTGTTCGTCTCGTGGCCGAACCACTCATTACCGTGGCCGATGGCCAGAAGGGACGGTTCCAGCGTGGTGACGTTGTCCTTCTCCCCAAGACGTCGACGTCTCAATACGGTGCTGAGGTCGTCACTGGATACCAGGAAATTGAAACCGGTCTGATCCTTGACGTCGGTGTCCGCGAAACGAGTGAAAGCTGCGCAGTGCTGAGCCTCGACCTACAGATCTCCAGCTTGGTCGGAGAGGAGAAAAATCAGACAACTCCACGAAGAGCTCGCGAGATGTTCAACACACAAGCCGTCGTTCGAAACGGCGGTGTGTACCTACTCGGAACTTTGGAGCGTCGTCAGGTCGATCAGTCACGCGGTGCGTTTCTCACACTCGGTCGGAAGCGATCAACAGAAGATTCCGTGATCCAGGTGTGGGCCAAAGTCCAAGCGGTGAATACGAAGCAAAATTTTAACACAACTCCTGTGGACAAACCGGCACCAACTCCAGAAGCTGGAACGCCCGTTGTTCCGTAGATCTCAGGAGTTGTCTTTCGTGGTCCAGGATCAAAGCAAGCAAATGATCGAACGCTTCGATCGCATCAGCCGCAGTTACGTTGAGCAGCTGCGCAACGAACGCGAAGATCGCGAGGTCATGTCAAAACCGATCCCGTCTCAGATCGAAGAAGAGGCACCCAGCGAGACTTCACAAGAGACAAAAACAGAGATCTCCCTGGAAGCGAAACCGGTTGTCTCAGCGACACAAAAACCGTCCCGGCCTGAAGTCAGTATGGAAGTGATTGCCGGTGTCCTGGTTTGGCTCATCGTCACCGCAGCAGCAGGTGCAACTGTCTTTAAGCGACGTCGTCCGCTACATGTTTTGAAGAGTGACGACGCGCAGTTCTGTCTGCCGCTTGACAACGGTCTCTCAGAAGGGCGAGAGACGAAATTGCAAAACAAATAGCAATGTCGCAAAGAAAGCTCTTGACCGGTAATTACCGGGCCGATACAACATGACAAGCTACTTGGAAAAGCAACATAACAGACATTATCAGACGTTCGCGACAGCGGGTTTTAGGCCTCTGTTTTCATTCCCGTCCAATCTCTGGGTTCATTTCGTTGTGCTTCATGAAGGTCACTCGTTGAGTTCTCCGGTGGGTTTCTCGATGTCTTCAGGAGTCGTACCTCGCATCTGCTCTATGAGTCAACCCGAGATTGCTTCAAAGGCATGGTGTTCGTCTTTCGTCAGCTGACCTTCTTTGTGGGTGATGGTCTTCACTGCAAACAAAAAAACGCCATCGGCAAATACTCGATGGCGTTTTCTGTTCCCGTTATCTCGCGATCATGAATTACTTCGCAGCTACTTCTTCGTCAGCACCCTGCTCTTCGAATTGTTCGATGAACTGGCCCAGGCGTCGGAACTTCTCGTAGCGACGTTTTTGGATCTCGCTGCGTTTCACTTTCGAGAGTTGTTTCAGGCTGTTGAGGATCGCTTGTTTGAGTGAAGCAGCCGTCGCGCGTTGGTCGCGATGAGCGGCGCCCAGCGGCTCAGGAACGACTTCATCGACGACACCCAGTTTGAGCAGATCCTTGCTCGTAAACTTCAGAGCGCGGGCGGCTTTGTCGGCGTGCTTGACGTGCTTCCATAAAATGCCAGCACAGCCTTCCGGACTGATGACTGAGTAATACGCGTACTGCATGATGAGGATGTGGTCGCCCATTCCGATCCCCAGCGCCCCGCCTGAGCCCCCCTCCCCGATCACCGCGCAAACAATTGGCGTATCGAGTCGAGACATCTCCCGCAGGTTGTAAGCGATCTGGTACGCAACGCCGCGCTCCTCGGCTCCGATCCCCGGATAAGCCCCCGAAGTGTCGATCAGACAGACAATCGGCAGATGGTATTTGGCCGCCAACTGCATCTTCTGAAGGGCTTTGCGATAGCCTTCCGGGTGGGCCATGCCGTAATTGTGAGTCGTGCGATCCTTGAGTGTTCGACCTTTCTGGTGACCGACAAGAAGCACCTTCTGGTCGCCGATCTTCGCAAATCCCGTCAGGATCGCCCGGTCGTCGCCGATGGCGTGATCGCCGTGGAGTTCGACGAATTCCTCGCACATCAGATCGATGTAGTCCATCGTCTGAGGCCGATCAGGGTGACGGGCCACCTGGACGATGTCCCAGGCGTCGAGATTGTTGTAAATCTCCTGCTTCACTTTCAGGATCTCGGACCGCATGCTGCGAATCGCGTCCTGCGTGGCCTGAGTCGGGTTCGCCTGCTGCTCGAGTTCGTTCAGCTGCTGCTCGAGCGTGTTGATTGGCTTTTCAAACGGAAGCGGATGGTTATTCATTTCGAAAAATCTGCCCGACTGGATCAGGACACGCCCAGCGAACCGCTCCCTGCGGATCGATCGTACGCGTCGCAACGAGATCGAAAACTGCGCAGTTTATAGCGCATCGATCCATTATACCGATCAAAGCGGGCGGCGGAAGGCTTAAAGGATGTCCGGAAGCTCGTCTGCAAAGGGGAGATCGTCGCTGTTTTTTGCGTCATCTTTCTTCACAAGGCGTGACGGATTCTTGGTTGGCAGCGATGAGGAAGACTTTCCAGAAGCCGGGTTTTGGCCAGACGGGGTCGGTTTTCCGGCCTTTTTCGTCGGATCGACAATCATGATATCGTCCAGGCTGGCCTCTTCCAGGGCGACCGGTTTCGGAGCTTTGGCAGGTGCAGCGGGTGCTGCAGGTCGTTGAGGTTGAGGGGCCGGCGTCCCCTGGGGAGGCATTCCCTGAGGGGGCATCTGGCCATATCCCGGTGGCATCTGCTGGGGCATTCCAGCGGGAGGATACCCAGGTTGCTGGCCATATCCGGGAGGCGGAAACCCTTGTGGATAAGGCTGTTGTGGAAATCCTTGTGGAGGGTAACCCGGTGGCGGGTATCCCTGAGGATAACCACCATACTGCGGCATCGGCATATTCGGATAGCCAGGCGGATAACCCTGTTGCTGTCCCGGATACCCCTGTGGGGCGGCTGCAACCGGAGTTACGGGTGCGGCAGTTTGGGGGGCAGGGGGCTTCTTGGCAGGTTCGGGAGCCGTCTTCGCAGCAGCTTTCGGCAGGGAAATGGGGGCAGCGGCAGCTGGTGCACCCCCCTGCTCTGTTCGCAACGCATCGGCGCGGCTGTTGAGTCGGTTGTCAGTGGACTCCTTGAAGACCTTTAATTCCGCCTCTTGCTTTTCCTTCTGGTGTTCTTCCGGATCAATCTTGAAAATCTTCACATTCCGGAATTCCGACAAAAGCTCCGTCATCGATTGAGGCCGATTTTGAGGCTTTTTTGCCAGCAGACGCAGGATGAACTGATCGATCTCCGGCGTCAGATTGGAATAGAAGAATGATGGCGCCGTCGGCTGCTCCTGGACGTGTTTCAAAAGAAGTTCGTTCGGCGTATTCCCCATGAACGGAGGCTTACCAACCAGGCATTCAAACAGCATGACACCAAAGCTGTAAATGTCTGACAAATGGGTCGCATGGAAACGTCGAACAACTTCCGGAGACAAATACGTTCGCGTTCCCTGAATTTTGCTCGTTTTTGAAGATATCATTGTCAAGACAGCGTTCGGCTTTGCAGCGGCCAGCGAGAAGTCGATCATCCGAACTTCCCCACCTTTGCTCAGCAGGACGTTGTCGGGCTTGACGTCGCGATGCAGCCAGCCTTTTTCGTGAATGTGGGCCAGCGCCAGAGCCGAACATTCCGCCAGTCGTCGGAACTTCGAGCGCACGAACGTCAGATCGCTACGGATCATGTGCTTCACGTTCGAGGCGGCAAAGTAATCCATGACGTAAAACGCATGCTTACGGGTCTTCTTGTGTGTGTGCATGCGAATGATGTTCGGGTGGTCGAACATCTTGCAGATTTTGGCTTCCTTGGCGAGAAGGCTTCTCTGCTCTGCCTGCTTGAACGCTTCCGGTAACAGAAGCTTCATGGCATAGCGCTCGCTGGAGTTCGTATCCACGACCTCCCAGACCTGAGAAACAGCACCGGTCGCGATGCAGTTTTTCAGCTTGTATTCTTCAATCATTAATTCGTCGTCGGACACGAAGCAGGTCTCCTGTGAACGGGACGGTTCACATCGATTCGTCGATGATAGTTGAAGATCGAAACAGCAAGGCAGGGGTATGAGCGCCCTCAAGCTGATCGATGAATGACAGGGTCGGCCCATGACGATCACGAAGACACGTCTGCGCCACCTTCAGTCTGACCGATGCCACCGCCGGACTCAACAGCAAATGCAGCCCGCTCGCGATGAGTGAAAAAAAGTTCTCGCAGTCACACGACGTTCGGGACATGTTGACTTCTGGCAACATCCCTGCCCTGACAGCAATTTTAGCGCGACAATCTTAATTCTCAAAGACCGGTTGTGGAATGGCTTGAACAGCGTTTTGAACCAAGGTCCCGTGAGGAACCGGAACGCTCGTGCTGATGATCAGCAGATCGCGTTCTGAAAGTGGTCCGCTCAGAAAAGATCGCTCTGGACCAATCGGCCCCAGGACAGTCACAGGCACATCAGTGACGACATTTTCACGCAGAACCTGTACCTTCCGCCCCCCTTCCGGGGTATTTGTCAAAACCACATTGGCCGCTTCCATGACAGGATATCGCGGCACCATCGGCGAATACACCGTCTGTCCCGGCGACAACTTCCCTTGAGCATTGTCGATGACCAGCTCCGCTGTCGCTGCCGATTCCACCAGGTCCCGCAACGCGGCCTGCTCTTTTGAAAGAGGCAGCACCGACTGAACCAGCCCGGTGACCTTGACCGATTCGACGGCGATTTCCAGATTCGCTCCCACTTTGACGTTGTTACGGTCGACCGGCATCTGCACGACGAGTTTCTCCGTATTCCCCATCGACATCAGCGGCTCCCCCGCCTTAACGAACTGCCCCGGTTGCACCAGCACGCGAAACACCGTCCCATCGATCGGAGCCCGCAGCAGCAGGCTTCGCAGATCGTACTCTGCCACATTCAAGTCCGCTTTGGCGACATCGAGCTCTGAGGCCGCCAGACTCTTGGCTTTCGCATCACTTGAACTTGAAACAGCTTCGACTCGCAGTTGAGCAGCCCGCAACGCCGCCTTTGCTTTCTCAAGCACAAAGCTCTGACGCGTCGTATCCAGACGCAGGAGCTCCGTCTGATTCAAGACCGTTTCGCCCGGCTTGATATTGATGATCTGCACCACCCCATCGACGGGAGCAGAGACATTGATCGACTGAGTTGCTTCCAGAATCAATGGCACTTGATAACGAGTCGGGTTGATCAACGTGATCGGCTCACGCTTGATGATCAGTTCCTGCCCCCACAAAGTCGAGAACGAACTCAGACACACAACTGCAGCAGAAACAACACAAGCCCGACGAGCAGCGCGAATCCACGCAGACGAAAACAGTACAGCCAGTTGCATAGTGCGCTTTCCGAGAGATCAGGACGTCCCAGCGATATTCTCATCGCCAGGTTCCAGGAGAAGTGATCGACTTCTGTAGACTAGACCTCTCGTGAGACCACGTCAACTTCCTCATCGGAGTTCAATCATGAAGACTTTGTGAAGGAGCCTCTGATCCCCGCTGCATTCACGATGAAACGTTGCCGAATGACATCAATTCCCGATAATCAGCGATCCAGTTTAAAACATGCGGACAATCGCCGTATTCTTCTCGCGGCGCCATCGGATTCACCACGATGCACTTCATTCCCGCTCGTCGGACCGCTTCGACTCCTGCGATCGAGTCTTCAAACGCCACACAGCTTTCCGGTTCAACGCCAAGCCTCTCAGCTGCCACTAGATAAACTTCTGGATGCGGCTTCCCATGGGTCACGTCTTCGCTCCCGACCAGCACATCAAAGTAAGACCGAATTTTCAACCCGTCGACAGTATAGGCAATGTTCGTCGCATCCCCGGCGGTGGCAATCGCGAGCGGCAACGACTGTTGTCTGGCCCAACTCAAAAATTCTTCCAACCCCGGCAATGACGACAAATGCGGCTGGTAGAGTTCCCGATAAATCGCCTCCTTGCGTTCCCCCTGCAGGAACTGCTCTTCCGCAGTGGCCTCAGGAAACAGACGTCGCATGATCTCGCTAATCGTGCCATGCGTCAGCGCGAGTAGCTCTTCTTCGGAGTGAGACAGCCCTTCTCGCTTCGCCCATATCCCCCAGCTGCGAATGTGGTACGGAATGTTATCGGTCACAGTCCCATCCATGTCGAAGAGGAGAGCTTTCGTAGTGACCAGATCGAATGGGGGACTCTGCATGGGATTTTTTCAGATGTAGGGTGCTGGTGAGGCGCTCTGTAGGATAAACAGAGTGAACCGCACCAAATGTGGTTACGAACGGTGTTTGGTCGTTGGATGCGTATTTGGTGCGGTTCGAAGACTCACCAGCACCCTACATTTTCCATGTCACAGTTTCGTTTCTCTACTTCACCTTCTTAAACACCAGCACCTGATACCCCCCAATACTCTCCGCTTCCGTATGCTCCATCGATTCCGGCAGGTTCTCGGTGTACCAGTTCGGAGCCTTCGTCACGAGCAACAGCTTCCCCTTCTTCTTCAGGGCACGGTTCGAGACTTCCAGGAAAATCTCTGCGATCCGGTAATTGGAAAAGTAGGGTGGATTCGCCAGCACGAGATCGAATGTGCCTGCTTTCACAGACGCCCCGGTGCTGTCGAGCTCGCAGGTGTATTCGGTCAGCCCTGCTCTTTGTGCATTCAACAGACTGCACTGTACTGCGCGTGGATTCGAATCAACCGCATGCACGCTGACTCCCTCAGCCGAGAGTCCCGCTGCGATCCCGACGGCCCCTCCCCCACAGCCTACATCGAGGACGTTCATACCAACCTGCACGTCCATCGCCTTGATAAGCGCTCTCGCACCACCATCGACCTGTCGGTGACTGAAGACCCCGGGCTTGGTCATCAAAGTGACCAGCGTCTCTCCCAGACGAAACGCGGACTCAGCCGAGTGATCCTTGACCTTCTTGACGGTCCCCTTCTTCTTCGCCTGATAGACGACTCCCTTCTTCCCAACGACGAGCCGGGTCACCTTCTCGAAGTATTTCTTCATCTCTTCGTGCAGCCAGTGATCTCGGTATTGATCAACCGCCGTCACCATCTCGCCCCCTTCACGCAGCGACAAAAACGCCTGCTGCATAACATCTCGGGTGAACTCCTTGTCCCCTTTGGCATTGAGCGGCTGGCAGACCAGATCGAAACCCGTTTGAGGCAGATCGGCTTGGCAGACCAACTCCACCCGTCCTGCATTCGCCTGATGAAACGGAGCCGACTCGGTCATTTGATAATGATCGAAAAATGCGAGTGTCACGTGACGATCCGGATTCAGGTTCGCCAGGATATCCGCCATCTGCCCACGCCCCTGCGTCGTGCACAGCACCTTCGCCCCTTCCAGATTCGGAGCATGCGCCATCAGCAACTCCTCCGACGGACGAGGAGGCGGAAGACGAACTTCCTTGATGTCAACCGGCTTCGATTTGCGACGCAGTTTGTTACCTGGCAAGTCAGTACCCTCGTTCTTCAAATTTCGTTTTGCCACAGAGTTTTCATGCGGCTGGATGTCTCGGAAAATAAGAATTTAGCCACAGAGGGCACAGAGATCACAGAGGGCCAGATGAGGTTCGATTTACTGGCATTATGATTTGTTCTGCTCTCTGAGGCCTCTGTGTTCTCTGTGTCAAAATTGATTTTCTCTGCGTCAATCTGTGTTCATCTGCGGTTCAAACTCTTCTCCGCGTGCTCTGCGTTCCAGTCTCTTACAACACCCGGCAGATCAGGCACTTCAGATAATTACTCTCCGGGCAGTTCGCAGAGACGGCATGATCCCATGTATGCCCGCGTGCTTCGAGGATCTGAATCGTCCGACCTGACTGCGTCGCTGCCGTCGCGATCAACTGCTGGAACATCTCCATCGAGACATGCCCCGAGCAACTGCAGGTCGTCAGGATGCCACCGGCTGGGAGTAGTTTCAGTCCCGCCAGATTGAGCTTGAGATACCCCTTCATCCCCCGCTCGATCCCGCCACGGCTGGATACCATCTTCGGCGGGTCCAGAATCACCGTCGGAAAGGATCTCCCCTGCTCTCCCAGTTGTGTCAAAACTTCGAGAGCTTTGCCACGCAGTGTCGTCACGCGATCTGCGAGCCCATTGAGTTCCGCATTGCGTCGTGTCAATTCGAGCGCCGGCTCCGACGAATCCACGCTCAGCACCGTCGTCGCTTTCCCATGCTTGAGAGCATTCAGGCCGAACCCGCCCGAATAGCAGAATGCATCGAGGACTTCGCCCCCATCAACGTAGCGGGCTGTCGCGAGTCGATTGTCCCGTTGATCACAATAGAACCCCGTCTTCTGCCCTTCCGCAAGATCGACATGATAACGCAGATCATTCTCACTGACGATAATCGACGCCGGCTTCTCCCCCGCCAGCAACTGCTCGCTCGCTTCGATCCCCTCGGCTTCGTTGATCCCTGCATCACACTTCAGCCAGATCCCCTTCGGCTTGACCAGATCCACCAGCGCCTCTTTGATGAAGTCGAGTCGACGAAAGAACGCCAGACTCGTCACCTGCAGCGAAAGGAACCCATCGTAATAATCAACCGTAATCCCCGGCAGACTGTCCCCTTCACTATTTACCAGTCGGCAGACCGCCCCCGCCCCATCGAGATCGAGAAACCGACGTCGCAAATCGACCGCATGCGACAGACGAGTCCGAATGAGAGAGGCATCAATCGCCTCTTCCAGATTCCAAGTCACCAGCCGTACGCGAATATTGCTGTTCGGATTGTAAAGCCCTCGTGCGATCCCCTGCCCTTCCGCAGAGACCACCAGCACTTCCTGCCCCGCTTGAGGCTTCCCCTCAACGCGCTGGATCGCCCCTTCGAACACCCAGGGATGACGCGAAAAAAACGGCAACGCCTTCCGAGGCTTGATAAACACACGCGTCAAAGTCATGGAGATTTACCTGTTCCTTCTCCCCCGGGGAGAAGGTGGCCGAGTCTTCGAGGTCGGATGAGGGACTTCTGCAAGCGATTGAAATATCTTTGAACGCTTTTTTGATCTTTGACTTCAGCAAGTATCAAAATGAAGTTCGCACCATCCGCGTATAATTTCTTCGTGACTCTTAGTGCCCTTTGAGCCTTCGTGGTGAACTTTCTGCGGCTGCTACCGAGCCCCCTGGCGTGACTCAACTTCTTCCACATACGCCAGCAGACGATCCCGCTCACTCTCCAAATGACGCACCTTCAGCAGCGACTTCACCCGCGTTACCAGTTCCAGACGATGGACCGGCTTGGTCAGAAAGTCATCCGCCCCCGCTTCGACCGCCCGCTCAATGTCGCCGGTGTCTTTCAACGCCGTCACCATCAGGATGAGGATCTTCGAGGTCTTGGGATTCTGCTTGAGTTGCTGACAGACTTCATAGCCCGACAGCTTCGGCATCATGATGTCGAGCACAATCAAGTCCGGCTGGAACGACTCGACCTTCGTCAGCGTGTCCTTGCCATCGTGAGCCATCTCAATTTGATGATCTTCACCCGACAGATACGCATCGATCAATTCGCAGTTCTGATGATTATCATCCGCGATGAGGATCTTGCCCGTCGTTGTCAGTGAGTCGCTCGGCATCAGTCAGTCTCAGTTATTAGCCCCGGTGTTTTATTCTTTCTCCCGTGGAAGGAAGAAAGAGATCCCCGCTGAGTGCACACAACGGAAATTACCAATCAAGATGATACCCAAGCCAGCCAATTTTGGAACTGAAAGACGCAAAATTATGCCACCACTGCTCTTCCGCCTGCCACCATACACCTTCCACCCACCTAATTCCCAGCCAACCCGAGATCCTCATACAGCGCCGTCAGCAACTCCCGGAACCGCCGCTGATGCTGCCCCTCCCCTGCCCTGCCATTCGCAATAACCGCTGCGGCGAGGTTGTACCTCGGGTCTGCAAACCCCATCGACGACTGCGAGCCGCCATGCCCAAATGCCGCTTCCGAAGCATGTCGCCCAAACCCATAGGGCACCGTCTCGACCCCATACTGGTTCGAATCAAGAATAAACCCATACCCGTAATCGACCTTATGCTGCAAAGTCTGGTCGAACGTCTCACCCCGATGACGCGATAAGACATTGTTCAACGTCCCGTGCGAGATGACCCCCGGATGCCCATCGAGAATATCGAGCAGGTGCTGATAAAACCTCGCCAGATCCGCTGCAGGGCCTCGCAGTGATGACCCCGGTGCCACATGATCTTTCGCCAGTCGCGCCGTGTAGGGACTCACCTGCATCTGCCCACCGACCCGGTCATACAGAGGTGCGAAATCAACCTCCCCACTCCCCCGCACCGACGTCCCCGTCATCCCCACCGGCTCAAAAATCTCCTCCTTCAAATACATCTCCAGATCACGCCCCGAAACCCGCTGAATCACATCTCCGAGCAAAAACCAGCTCGCAACTGGGTCATACCCGGCATCCTTCCCGACCGTCCACCCCTCCCGCGCCGGCTGCTCACTGATACTCCGAATGATGTCGTCCCAAGACGTCGTCGACCAGTCCACATCGACAGGCGATAACCCCGCTGTATGTGTCAACAAATTCCCAATCGTGATCCCCTCTTTTCCCCCCTGCCCGAACTCCGCGATGTATTTCGACACCACATCATCAAACGAGATCTTCCCCGCATTCACCAGCGTCGCGATCGCCACCGCCGTCACCGGCTTCCCCGCCGACAACCACGGAATCGCCATCTCCGACGTCAACGCCACCCCCGGCTCAGCCTCCCCCACTGCTAACGTCTCTACCTGCCCATCGAGCACCAAAGACACCTGCACCCCCAGATGCAACTTCCGCTCAATCCCAGCTTCGATGACTGCCACAGTACGCGTTAGTTGGTGCATGAATCGTCAATTCAAATGTAGGGTGCTGGTGAGTCTTCGAACCGCACCAAATGGACTTTATCATTTACATAACTTCGGCATCTATTTCCCCAACCGCACATCCACACTCGCCAAATGTGCCGTCAATCCCTCCGTATTCGCCATCGTCGCCACATCATCCCGATCCGCAGCGAGCGCCCGCTTGTCATACCCGATGATCGACGACCGCTTGAGAAAATCGTTCGCGCACAGCCCATTGGCAAACCTCGCCGTCCCCCCTGTTGGCAGAACGTGTGACGGGCCTGCGACATAGTCGCCGAGCGCGACCGGCGTGTCATGCCCCATGAAAATCGCCCCCGCATTCTGCACTTTCGCGAGCATCGTCTCCGGATCCTTCGTCGAAATGTGCAGGTGCTCCGTGGCGAGGTCGTCTGTCAGCTGAGCGGCATGGTCTTCATCTTTCGCGATGATAAACGCTCCATACTCATTCAGGCAACGTGTCGCCTGATCGCCACGGGAGAGTTGTGCCAGTTGTTTCTCCAGCGACTTGATGACTTCCGCGACCAGCAGCTCATGCCACGTAATCAACACCGCTGACCCTGGATCGTGTTCGGCCTGCGAAATCAGATCGCTTGCCACGTAGTCAGGATTTGCCGTCTCATCCGCCAGTACAATCACCTCGCTCGGCCCTGCGATGCTGTCGATATCGACCTGGCCGAATACAAACCGCTTCGCGAGCGCGACGAACAGATTCCCCGGCCCGACGATCTTATCCACCGGCGCGATCCCCTCGACCCCATACGCCATCGCCGCAACCGCCTGTGCACCCCCCATGCGATAAACTTCGCTCACCCCAATCTCGTGACAGGCCGCCAGCAGTTGCTGATTATAACTCCCAAATGGCGTCGGCGGAGCCACGACGACAATCTCTTTCACCCCCGCAACCTGTGCCGGCACGGCTGTCATCAACAGCGTCGAAGGATATGCCGCTGCTCCGCCGGGGACACAGATTCCGATCCGTTTCATCGGCAGGTAACGCAGCCCCAGCTGAATCGTCCCCCCACCCTTCTGACGCGAGATGTTCACATCCGTCGAAAGAATCGCTGACTGGAACTCTCGAACCTGATCCGCAATGCAACGAATCGTTTTCAGAAATGCGGGATCGACTGCTTTGTACGCCGCTTCCAGTTCTTCTAGCGGGACTCGCAGTTCGCTCGCCGACAGTTCCTTCTTATCCAGTTTGCTGTTGTACTCCAGGAGCGCCGCCATCCCGCGCGTTTTGACATCCTTGCAGATCCGCTCCACCACCTGCGAGGGCGTCAGCGACTCGCCGAACAGCGCAATCGTCCGCGCCTTCCCCGCTTCCGAGACGACGTTTCCGTCCGGACTCAGCTTGTCCCGCAATTCCGCGAACTGTTTCAGCGACCCTTCCTGACGCGCATCAATCACGTTCATTTTGAGTCCGCTGACGCTGGTCGAATTCGCGTTTGTTGATCCCTGTGCTGACATGTAAGTCCTGTGGAAATATGGCTTTCCGCCGATTGATTGATTTGTGCGCGAAATTGTCGTTTTTCGACGAGTCCCGCAAGAAAATTCCCAAAAACGACGATTGGATCTCCTGCCAGGCAGAATATGATCTCAACCGACGTCACGCCGTTTCCTATAATAGACCGCGTTCCGCATCATCATTCTCGAAAAGCATAGCCAGGAACGCAACTCACCGCCTCGTGACACGCGTCCAGACTCCGCTCTATGGCACTTTATGGCTCCGACATCGACGCTTTCAGCAGTAGACACCGTGACGAACACCACCCACAAGACTCCTGAGATCAACCTCCGCAGCGACACCGAAACCAAGCCCACGCCCGCCATGCGTGAAGCCATTTTCCACGCCGTCGTCGGCGATGACATGGTCGGCGAAGACCCCACCACCAATCGCCTCGAAGCCATGGTCGCCGAAATGTGCGGTATGGAAGCAGCTGTCTTTGCTCCCTCGGGAACCATGACAAACCAGCTGGCCGTCAAGGTTCACTGCCAGCCCGGCGACGAACTCTACATCGAAGAGCACGGCCACATCGCCAACTACGAAGCCGGCGGCCCTGCCCTGCTCAGCGGTGTCACCTGCAAGCACGTCAAAGGTTCCTTCGGCATGCTTGATGTCGAAGAACTCGAAAAAGCCTGGCGACCACCCAGCATCCACTTCCCCACTCCGCGCCTCCTCTGTCTGGAAAACACCACCAACATCGGCGGCGGCAAAGCTTATCCACTCGATCAATACCTCCGCGTCTGTGAATGGGGACGCAACCGCGGCCTCAAGCTCCACCTCGACGGTGCCCGCGTCTTCAACGCCGTCGTCGCCCGTGGCTATACCCTCCGGGATATCTGCGATCCCCTCGATTCGATCTCGATCTGCCTCTCCAAAGGCCTCGGCTGCCCCGTCGGCTCCATCCTCGTCGGCAACAAAGAAGACATGCAGAAGGCCAGACGCTTCCGCAAAGTCTTCGGCGGAGCCATGCGTCAGGTCGGTATCCTCGCCGCCGCCGCCATTTACGCTCTCGAAAATCACATCGACCGCTTAGCTGACGACCACAAACTCGCCAAAGTCCTCGCCCAAGGCCTCGCGACTGTCCCCGGCTTGAAGATCAACGTCGACGACGTCGAAACCAACATCATCTTCTTCGAAGTCGACCCAGCCGTCGGCTCCGCCACCGACTTCGTCGCCCAGATGTCAAAACACGGCCTTCACTTCTACGCCATGGGCCGCCAACGCATCCGCGCCTTGACCCACCTCGACGTCAACGCCACCCAAATACAGCAGGCCCTCGAAATCGTCCGCCGAGAAACCCCCCACATCCGCCAAAACCAATCCTCCACCTCCGCCAGCTACTAACGAACTCATGCCTTCTCCCCCCGGGAGAAGGTGCCGAAGGCGGATGAGGGAAACGCGCCAACAAGCTCACGAAAAATTCAAAATACTCACGAGGGCACCTCACGCACCATTCTTGGTGGTGATGACAATAGCTCCCCTGCTCCCCCAGTTCACCCGCTCACCCATCAACACTCGCCCATCCCACAGAAACGTGTTGATGTGCCCGCATCCCCCCGCGTATACTGTTAAAATCCCCCGTCATCACTCAATCGTGTTTGTTTCACTGAATCATGATCGTCTGCTCACTTTTTTCCCCCGGCTCCTGCACTCGTTGTCTCGCTCGCAGTGGACGAATCGGATCTGGCCCCTATGATGTCATCACCCGATGAACCAGATCAAAACCCCGGATCGGATGACGGCTTGACTCCTCGCGAAAAAAGACTCCAGGAAATCAAAGCCGCGATCGAAAACGGCACCTACGATACCGATGAAAAGCTCGAACAGGCCCTTAGTCGCATGTTCGACAGCGTCACGGATGATGACGACAAACCTCGATCCAAAAAACGCAAACCATAATCTCGATTCCCGTCCGAGCCGCGACCAACAGGGAGCGCACTCCGCCGATACCAATATCAACTTCCCATCTCTCGCCAGAATCAAAGAGTCAGGAATCCCGTGTTAGGTAGTGTTGAAGTCTCCGCGACCCCCAAAGAGAAATTCCGTGAGTTCCTGGCGACCAAGAAGATGCGCCTGACTCCCGAACGTGAAATCATCATCGAAGAAGTCTTCTCCGATCACGAACACTTCGACGCTGAAGAAATGGTCAACCGCCTCTCCCGACGCAAAGACAGCAAACGCGTCTCCCGCTCGACCGTCTACCGCACACTCTCCCAGCTGGAAGAAGCAGGCCTGCTCCGTCGCGTCGCCCGCAACAACGACCGCGAAATCTACGAACACGACTACGGCTACCCCCAGCACGATCACCTGATCTGCAAAAAATGCGGCAGCCTCGAAGAATTCCACAACGAACAAATCTCCGAACTCATCAAACAGATCGCCGAACAGAACACCTTCCTCCTCGAAGGCCACCGCCTCGAAGTCTACGGCATCTGCCGCCAATGCTTAAAACCCCCCGTCCGCAGACACCGCCGCTTAGACATGGTCTAAAATATTTAGCCCCCGTTGACCCACCGGGGGCAATCCGCTCTCACTAACCATCCGCGCTCATTCGCTAACCAACTGCTCCGGGCAAACTTGCTCACCCCAAGCAATACCTCTCGCATTGCACTCGACCAATCATCGACTCGACGGTGTCTCCCATACCCCAGATGTGCCACTGCTGGCTTGCCCAGCAGTGCAGGCTCAGAGATGATCATCAGGGTGCCACTGGCTATGCCAGTGCCGATTTCATTTCACGGTTCCGACAACAAATCGACTCTGCTGATTGACTCTCGATCCCCTCCCCCGTCCCGCGAGTCCCACCATGTCCGACCTCACCCCACGCTGGATCATCATCAAAGCCGCTCTTTTTCTCTTCACCGGCTTCCTCGCCGCCGGCTACCTCCTCTGGTCCAACCCGACGTTCCAGTTCGCCTTCTTCCTGATCGTCGCCATCTGGAGCTTCTGCCGCTTCTACTACTTCGCCTTCTACGTCATCCAACACTACATCGACCCTACCTACCGCTTCGACGGCCTCTGGTCTGCAGGTCTCTACCTCTGGAAACACCGTCGCCGCACTCCACGATGAACGCCGCAAATCCCATCACTCCCCACCAACCCTCCCGTCTGCCTCACCGCCTCAAACACAATCACCGGGTGCCACTGGCTATCTCACAAAACGATTCCAACAGCAAATCGACTCTGCTGAATGACGCTCACCCCTACAATCGGTCCCCCCGAACTGTTTGACACCCCTCTGCTGGGCTGATGCACTGGTTGCTGAGAAGAGTTCGGCATTCTGTCACTCCCCCACCAACCCACCCGTCTGCCTCACCGCCTCATACACAATCGCCGTCGCCGTACTCGCCAGATTCAGACTCCGCACATCCTCCAGCATTGGTAGCTTCACCCGCCTCTCCGGCACCGCATCCCGAATCGACGCCGGCAACCCCTGTGACTCGCTCCCAAACAACAACACATCCCCCCGCTCGAATTTGACCTCCCAAGCCAGCTTTGTGGCAAACTTCGTCAGGCACCAGATCCTCTTCGAAGGACACTTCACCACGAAGTCCTCCCAGTCATCCACCACTTCACAATTCACATGCTTCCAATAATCCATCCCCGCTCGTCGCAAATGCTTTTCATCCAGATGAAATCCCAGCGGACGAATCAGCCACAGCTTCGCCCCGATCGCCAGACACGTCCGTCCAATATTCCCCGTATTCTGCGGGATTTCCGGCTGAAACAGCACTACATGAAACAGCGGTTCGGACCTCATCGGGACACTAGCTTCCAGTTGCTCACTCATCAAAATCCGCTTCAAAATCTCTACGACAATCACTCTCAAAACGCATCGCCGCGCCCCGCCAAAGCAGCAAACCCTGCGCTCATCATACCTCCCGACGCAATCCAGCCATCAGGCCCCGTCCAGAAAGTCTGAAATTTTAGCGATCTCTCAAGGCTTCTTCTGGAAAACGCCCTAAGACGTGATACTGTATAGCCTCATAGTCCCCAAATTACCCATTCAATGCAACCGGCATGGCTGCCAATGTTGAATGACGCAGTCTGGGGACTCTTCGCAAGATCGCCAGCCAGTTCATTCCACATCTAGTTTAAGGAGCATTGAGTATGATTCGTCGGGCGTTTCAAATTGCCCTCGGTCTGGTCGTCACAGCAGTATTTGCTGTCCCCACCGAGGCAGGATTGTTGTGCTTGGCACACCGCAGTTGCGGACCCAAGCGTTGTATGACCTGCTGCGACAGCGGCTGCGGTCCAGTTGTCGAAAATGGTTGCTGCGGTGCTGCAGCCCCTGCTGCCTGTGCCCCAGCCTACCAGGAAGTCGAGCGAACCGTCATGGTTCCTCAAATGACCACAGAAGCTCGCACCGTCATGGTCACCGAGTATCAGACTCAAGCTCAAGAACGCACCATCACCGTTTACGAAAACCATCCCAAGACTGAAACTCGCACCCGCACCGTCAATAAGCCTGTCTCGAAAGAAGTCGAGCAGACTTACACCGTGATGGTCCCGTCGACGGAAACCAAGACCGCCACGCGCACGGTCAACAAGATGGTCCCACGCGAAGTCACGCGTGAGTACACCGTCCAGGTTCCTTACACGGAAACCAAGACCGGTACCCGCACCGTCAAGAAGGCCGTTCCACGCGAAGAAACTCGCGAATACACCGTCATGGTTCCATACACGGAAACCAAAACGGCCACCCGCACTGTCAAGAAGGCCGTGCCACGCGAAGAAACCCGTGAGTACACCGTCCAGGTTCCAACCGTTGAAACCCGCACGGCGACCCGCAAGGTTCAAAAGCCAGTTCAACGTGAAGTTGAGCAGACCTACACCGTCAACGTCCCTTACACCGAAACCCGCTCTGCGACCCGCAAGGTCATGAAGCAGGTCCCACGTGAAGTCACGACCGAGTACACCGTCATGGTCCCATCAACCGAGACCAAGACCGCCACTCGCACGGTCTACAACCGCGTTCCAGTCACCAAGACCCGCACTGTTTCTGTCAACACAGGACACTGGGAAACTCAAACCGTCGAAGTCCCATCAACCAACCCTTGCTGCCCGCCACAAACCTGCTGCAAGAAGGTCTGGGTCCCAGGCTGTGAAACCAAAGAATGCCCCTACACCGTTTACGAGTGTCAGGCGTCTGAGCAAGAGTACTCTTACAACGTGACCACCTGTCATCCAGAAACCCGTACCCGTACTTGCACTGTCTACGATTGCGTGACCGAAGACGTTCCTTACGAGTACACCGTCTCTCTGTGCAAGCCAGAGACCCGTACCCGTACCGTCACTGTCTGCGATTACGAATGTGTCGACGAAGAGTACACCTACAACGTCACCGTCTGTAAGCCAGAAACCCGCACTCAAACCGTCACCGTCTGTGACTGGGTCGACGAACAAGTCGAGTACACCTACTGCGTCCAGGCCTGCAAGCCAGAGACCCGTACTCAAACCGTCACTGTCTGCGACTGGGTTGATGAGCAAGTCGAATACACCTACTGCGTCCAGGCTTGCAAAACCGAAACCCGCACAGCGACCTGCACTGTCTACGACTGCGTTCCTGAAACTCAGGAATACAGCTACAACGTCACCGTCTGCAAACCAGAGACTCGTACTCGCATGGTCACTGTCTGCGAATACGTTCCTGAAGAGCAAACCTACGAAGTGACCGTCAACGAGTGCGTGCCAGTCGAGAAGACCATCACCACCAACGTCTGCGTTCCAGTTCAAGTCGAAAAACAAATCAACGTCCAGGTCTGCAAAATGGTTCCACAAACCATTACCTGCAAAGTCCCAGTCGCACCAGCCTGCACCGCCTGTGCTCCAGCTGCCGCCCCATGCGGATGCAACTGATCCCAGCCTGATCTGATTTGATTCCCAACAGAAAACACCCTGCCCCAACAAGCAGGGTGTTTTTTTGGCCATACCTCCCTTCTCCCCCGGGAGAATGTGCCCTAAGGGCGGATGAGGGCATCGCGCCAACAAACTCTCACCAACGCAAAAAATATCCGAGGGCAAACCCCTACTCTCTTCCGCTGTTTCTTCTGACTCTGCAAAAAAGCCGAACGCAGGCGAGTCTTCGAACCGCACCCCATTCGCTCCTGGCCCCTCACGAAATCCCACCAAACTCCACCTTCAGACTTCTCTCCCCGCACTGCGGACAGATCAGCCTCTCCCCCCTGCACTTCCCGATAAAATCAATCTCCAGAGAACCACACTGATCACAACACCTCTTCGACAACTTCAGCACTCGCGCCCGATATCGAGACTTCAACCATCTTGAAATCGTCCAGTCAGCACAGACGAGGAATGCAAAGAGGATGGCCATCGAAATAAATAATGCAAACTTGATCTGATACCACCACAACAATAGATAACTGACCAGAAGAACGCTCAACCCTAGAAGACAGCCTGCAGAAATCGAATGGTGAATCCTTGGAGATCCAGTGATCGCACCACATTCACGGCAAATCATATTCACAACCAGAAACAATCTCCCGCGGAATGATGCTTGAGTCCACGTCACATTCAACGCAGCCAATCGACTCGACTCCAAAGGATGCGGCAGGATAACAAATTCGTCGTTTTCATCCAGAAATGCCAAATAACTACCGGTAACAATTCTCCCACCCTGCTCTGTCCCCGTGATGACCCCCCCTACAAAACCTTCAAATGAAATTTCAGCCGCTCCCGCGGAATCGCACTTCTCGCAAGATAGTCGATAGAGATCTCCCATCTTTGCACGATACCAGACACCATCAGGTCAGCCAACATCTCTCGCGATTTCCTCAAACCTGATTTTCAGACTGCCCGTCTTAATACTCCCTTCCCAAAATCACGCACCCCCAACCCCCTTCCCCTCAACACCTTCTACCCTCCCCTCCCTATGCTCCTTCGCAATCACGCTGTCTATATAACCCCATCCGCGCAACTCTTCCCGGTAAGGTAGAGAGCCCTGTGTCGTGCACACACCGGATTCTCACCGTTGAAAATCAATAAGACAAAAATCAGCCGATCAAAAACTCGAAAGCAAGTTCACCACAGAGCCATAGAGGTCACGGAGTCGTCAAGCAAAATCCTCCTCCGCATCCCTCTCCCTCCGTGTCCTCCGTGCCTCTGTGGTCAATTCCCTCTGATCATATTCACAACCAACGATCATCAACATCCGACTAAGCCCCAATCCC
>SXGT01337566.1_pt1 | contig 40461 bp, 32 predicted proteins | sample 3176221 | NCBI WGS metagenome assembly SXGT01 (sample SAMN11356862, study PRJNA531348) | freshwater metagenome | isolation source: freshwater sample F1-120 | place: China: Fuxian Lake, Yuxi | collected 2017-12-25
CCGCTGCCACCACACAACGTTGCCACCACACAACGTTGGCTCCAACGAAACGAACTCGCCCGTGCTTCACGCTACGAATCTCGTAATCTCCTTCCACCACTCAAGAACCAGCTAAGAACCTAAACCGGACAGTAGAACTAGGCAGCTCAGTGATTTCTCACCGAAGGCTAACTGCCGATAACATGTCCGGCATCCAATCTCAGGCGGGAGTTCTTCATTCCGTTGACGGTCGAGCAATTCACGGAGCGTGTGACCTCGTCAGGAGTCCTTCCGAACGAGGAATTGAGCGAGTGGCTCGCCGGGTTGCCGGCGGATGCGCGGGCTCGGTCGGATGCCGAGGCGTTGGCTCGCGAGCTGGTCAAGCATAAGAAGCTGACCAAGTTTCAGGCCGAGCAGATCTACGCCGGCAAAGGAGCGGCTCTCTCGTTGGGGAATTACCTCGTCCTCGACAAGCTGGGAGAGGGAGGCATGGGGATGGTGCTCAAGGCGTGGCATCGCCGCATGGAGCGGACAGTCGCGCTGAAGGTGATCAATCCGAAGGTGTTGAAGGAGCCGTCGGCGCTCAAGCGGTTTCAGCGTGAGGTCATCGCGGCCGCCAAGCTCACGCATCCCAACATCGTCGCGGCCTACGATGCGGACGATGCGGACGAGGCCAAAGGGACGCACTTCCTGGTGATGGAATATGTCGAAGGCTCCGACTTTTCGTCGTGGGTCAAAGAACATGGGCCGTTGCCGGTCGAAGAGGCGGTGAGCTGCATCATTCAGGCGGCGCGCGGGCTGGCGTTCGCTCACGACAAGGGGGTCGTGCATCGGGATATCAAGCCGCACAACTTGCTGATGTCATGGGATGAGGGGCGAGGGGCGAGGGGGAAAGCAAAGCATTTGATCCTCACCCCTCACCCCTTCACGGTCAAGATTCTCGACATGGGGTTGGCTCGGATCGAAGGGGGCTTCGGCGGAAGCGCGGAGCAGGCGGACCTGACTCGATCCGGGGCGATGATGGGGACCGTCGATTACATGTCCCCCGAACAGGCGATGGACAGCAAGCACGCGGATGCTCGCAGCGATATTTATTCGCTGGGCTGCACGCTGTTCTATCTGATCACGGGCCACGTCGCGTTCGAGGCGGACACGGTGATGAAGCGGCTGACGGCCCATCAGAGCGCGCCGCCCCCGTCGCTGGCGGAACTCAGTAGGGTGGGTCGAGGTACGAGACCCACCGAGGAATCGTTGACGCGCGATGGTGGGTCTCGCGGACTCGACCCACCCTACGACGAAGACAACATGGCGACGCTGCCCGAGCATCTCGTCGCTCTCAACACGGTCTTTCAACGCATGGTGGCCAAGAAGCCGGATGACCGGCCGCAGTCGATGCTGCAAGTGATCGCCGAACTGGAACGGTGTCTCACGGGAGGCTCAGCGACGGTTTCGGTGGCTTCCGGTTCCAATCCCGTCGCGAAGCCCAGCGCTCCGATGAAAGCTCCGGCCAATGTTTCCAGTCGGGACGCCGACACGATCGTTCAATCGTCCAGCGATTCGAAAACCAATGGGCCCAGCGACGCGACGGTCGTGTTGGATTCGTCAGTGGTGAAGAACCCCACGGCCGGCGCGACGACCACTTTGATCAAGTCGCGGAAGACGATTCTGATTTCGGCGGCGACGGTCGTGGTGCTGCTGGTGATCGCGTTTGCCATGAGCGGCAAATCCAGACAGCCGTCCGACGAGAAGTTGACGGCAAATCCGCCGAACCTCGACGCCCAGTCGTCCGAGTCGCCGCCGACGAACTCGGAAGTTGTCGAGCCCGCCGAGCCGAACCGCTCGGCGGTCGCTTCCGCGCTCGCCAAAGCGGCGGTGAGTGTCGATCCGAGCAAAGTTCCGCCATCGAGCGATCCCGCCGCGCCACGTTGGCCACTCGCGCCGTCGAAGCCGGAGGACATCGTTTGGCTGCAAGGCTTGCAGGCGACGCTGACGTAGCGGTCGGGGCCGGACACGGAAGCCACTCTGAAGCCGACCGCCGCGCCTCCCACGACCCCGGCGACGATCGTCGGTCTAGTTCTCGGGGAAGACGGCAAACAAGTGACGGATGAAGTCGTGCAGCGGATCGCGACGTTGATCGATTTGGAATCTCTGCGTCTGGACTTCCACAAATCGAAACCATCGCCGATGACCAAGAATGCCCTACCACATCTGGCCGCCTTGGTGCATCTGCGGCAACTATATTTGAAGCGTGTTGGACCGAGTGATACCGATCTGGCGTTCTTGGACTCGTTCCGACAACTGCAATTACTGGCTTGGGTCGATATGGCCGTCTCCCGTTGGGAGCCGCAAGTGGCGAAGTTATCGACCCTCACGGAGCTCCAAATCTACGATGAAGATGACGCCGAACTGGAGCAGCTCGGCCCTCTGCCGCGATTGACCAGCTTGAGGTTCGGCGGCTACCCGGCAGGCCATGAAAAACGACTCGCGAAGGCGCAGCGATTTGTGAAGCTCGCGCCGTGGTGCCGCATCACGCTCCACGGCTTACCCGGCGACGACAACCGAAAAGAGATGTTCATTGAGCCGACCGCCCCACCGCCGACGGTGCTCGCCGATCCGCAACCGCCGCCCGCCAAGGCTCCGTTCGACGCCCAGCAAGCTCGCGCCCATCAAGAGGAGTGGGCCGCGTATCTCGGCGTGCCGGTCGAGTTCACCAACGGCTTGGGCATGAAGTTCCGCCTCATTCCGCCGGGCGAGTTCCAAATGGGCCTCGGCCCAGAGTTCACCGACGCAGAACTGACCCGGCTGATCGGTGCGAAGGAAGACCGCGACCTCGGCAGATTGCGAGTTGTCCGGCCGGCGCACCTCGTGCGGATCACGCGGCCGTTCTACATGCAAGTCGACGAGATCACCTCCGGCCGTTATCGCGACGTCGTCGGGCAACTGCGACCCCTTATGCAACAGGATCCGAACAAGTTGTTGGAGCAACATGTGGCGTGGCCCGATGCGATCGCGTTTTGTAATAAGCTGAGCGAACGGGAAGGGAAGTGGCTCGCCTACCGGATCGCAGGGGCGCAAATCACGCCGATCGACGACGCCGACGGTTATCGGCTGCCCACCGAGGCCCAATGGGAATACGCCTGCCGCGCGGGCACCGACACGCTTTGGTACTTCGGCAACGACGGCAGCGCTGATGGAGTTACGTTCCGCAAACAATGCGCCGCCCCCAATCCGTTCGGGCTGACCGGCCTCTACGGCGGGTCGAACGAAACGTGCTGGGACGCCACCGACCTGAAGCCGTATCCGGCCGCGACGCCCGGCGGTCGCGAGGATCCCCGGGAAGACATCGGGACGTCTCGCATCAAACGTGGCGGCTCGGGCAATGACAGCGGTGGAGCGAGTCGCTTTGCGATCAACAGTTTCGTGCGCACCCAGTCGTTCGGCGGGCCGTACGACCCGAAGGAGAACGGATGGCACGGCTTCGGCCGCGTCGCATTCGGGCGCACCGACCGTTCCCGCCGAGGCGCTCACGTTCGGCGGGCATCGCTATTTGCTTGTCAACGAACCGTCCCCTTGGGATAAAGCCCGGAAAAAAGCCGAAAGCCTGGGCGGGCATCTGGCGACGATCAACAGTCAAGAAGAACTCGAATGGGTCCGGAAAAACTTTGTGGGGGACCAGCCGTTTTATTTTGGTGCCAGGCACTCGAAAAACTCTTCTTGGGAGTGGGTCACCGGCGAACCGTTCTTGTCGTCGTTGTGGCCGTCGGGGAAAAGCTCGGAGTTCGACAAAGACATCCGAACCTATCTTGCTTGGTCGAACAACGCCGCCAACGAATGGGCTATCCGCAAGCCCCAGTTCGCAAAGGTGGCGCTGCCGTTCCTCGTCGAATGGGACGTGCTTGTTTTGGCGACTCCATCGACCGTCAACGACGTTGCCCCGCCGCCCGCCGTCGCTCCGTTCGACGCCGCCCAGGCGAAAGCCCACCAAGCGGCCTGGGCCAAGCATCTCGGCACGCAGGTCGAGACGACTAACTCGGTCGGCGCGAAGTTGATCTTCATTCCGCCCGGCGAGTTCCTGATGGGGACTAGCGACGGGCAGATTGCGGCGGCAGTGTTGGATGCGGTGGAGCGAGAGCGCGGACAGGACGTCGTCAATGCCATTCGGATCAACGAGCGGCCGCAGCATCGCGTGGTCATCACCAAGCCGTTTCTCATGGGGGCGGCCGAAGTGACCGTTGGTCAGTTTCGGAAGTTCGTGGAGGCCGCGCGGCATCAGACCTATGCCGAGAAACTCAAGACGGATGCGAAGTCGGCCACATATCTGACGCCGAGCTATGCCATCACGGACGAGTCACCGGTGGCCGTCGTCAACGGGGATGATGTGGCCGCTTTTTGCCGGTGGCTCTCGGAAAAGGAGCAGGCCACCTATCGCCTGCCGACCGAAGCCGAATGGGAGTACGCCTGCCGAGCCGGCACCACCACCGCATTCTCGTTTGGGGAGACTTTGCTCGATTCGCACGAATGGTCGATCCGCAACTCCGACTCGAAGGCTCAACCGGTCGCGACCAGACAACCCAATCCGTGGGGATTGTTCGACATTCACGGCAATCTGTCGGAGTGGTGTCAGGATCGCTTCGACGAGAAGTGGTATCAGCAGTCGCCGCTCAACGATCCGCTCAACGACACGTCCGGCCCCCCTCATGTCTATGTCGTTCGTGGCGGACACTTTGGCTACCACTGCATCCTGCGCAGCGCGTATCGCACGCAGCAACTCCACGACGTCCCGCACCCGACAATCGGCTTCCGCGTCGTGCGCGAGCTCGGTGGTGCCGCACCGGCGACTCCCACGAAGCCCGCCCCTTCGGTAGACGGTGATCGCACCGCCGCGACCTGGGTCATTGAGCATGGCGGATCGATCGTGTTGAAGTCTGACACCAAGAAGATCGACAACGTCGTTGATCTGCCGGCGGGGAAAATCGAAGTCCGAAGGGTCGATCTGCTGAAGCGGCTGCAAGGGGCCGATGCGGACCTCGACGTGTTGCGTGGACTGAAGGATCTGGATTCGGTCAAGCTCGACAGCACGCACGCCACGGCCAAAGCGGTCGCGGCTTTGGAACATTCTCCGAATCTGAGGCAAGTCAGCTTGGGTGGCTTTCCAATATCAGATTCCCGTCTTGAGGCTCTCTTTCGATTACCTCGACTAGTGTCCTGAGTTGTTAATTCGTTGACAACCTTTGCCCGCGAGTTGTCGGGATTTCGATGCGTTTTCAATGCAACGAACTTACAACTCAGGACACTAGATGCACTCTTCTTATCGCAAAGCGGAATCAACGCGCAGCGGTGCCAAACTCTCGCGAAGTTCTCCAGTTTGCTGAGTCTCAATTTGACCTCGAACGCGCTGCTCGACGACGAGGGACTTGAGGCGCTCGGTCAATTGAAAAACTTGAAACTGGTGCAATTGAACGGAACCAAGGTCACGGCCGCCGGCATCGCCAAGTTGCGACAGGCTCTGCCCGACTGCAACATCCAGTGGGATGGTGCCGCAACCTCTGCCAACACGCCGATGGCCACACCCGACGGCCGGATTGATTTGCTCGCACTCGTCGATGTGAAGCGGGATGTTCTCGCAGGGGAATGGTCTCGCGAGGCCAATGGTCTCAAAGTGAAGCAGTCTGAAACGACCATCTATGTGCCGCGGCTGCAGTGGCCGTATCAACCGCCTGAAGAATACGACTACGAGATCGAGTTCACTCAGGGAAACGGCCACGGGACCGTCGAGCAACTCCTGTCTGCTCAGTCACGCTTCTTCGCCTGGGTGCTCAACGTGGCTCTGAAGGACGGTGTCAAAGCCGGGTTCGAAACGCTCGGCGGAATGAATCTGGTCAATCGCAAGGACGCCAGCGTGATGCGTCCCAAGTTGCTGGAGCCTGGCCGACGCTATCGCTCGCGCGTGGAGGTCCGCAAAGGAAAGCTCCGCGCGTTCCTGGACGATGAACTGCTCGTCGAGTGGGCCGGCGACTTCCAACGTCTCGACATCATTCCTCGCAACGCTCTGCGCGATAAGCTCCACTTGGGGCTCGCTGCCAACGACCGCTGTGCCCTGTTCCACAAGGTCACGGTTCGCGAAGTCAGCGGCGCGGGGAAGTTCACCTCTGGCGTGGCCGGCAGTGAAGCCGACTCGGCATGGACCGATTGGCTGGGGCCGAGGTTGAAACACGCGGACTTCTTCTCGCAATTCGATGGAAGGGTCGGTTGGCAGCGCGAAGGGGATGCCATCACGACGACTCAGGTCATTAGCGGCCAACCGGTGTTTCCCGACAAGACCCGCAACGGAGCCATCCGGCTCACCTACCTGTTGCGTGACTCCAAGGGCATTCAGATCAACGCCCGCGATCGCGTCACCAACGGCGTGCGCGACCTGTATGTGGCCGAAGACCACGGCACACAGATCAGCATCACCATGATTCGAGCCGGCGTGTACAAGGTTCTCGCCAAGGAGCCAATCCCCGCGAGCATTCCGAAAGCCGCCCAGCGGACGCTCGAATTTCGCATCGCCGACGACACGCTGACGGCAACATTCAACGGCTCGGTGGTGGCGACCGTGAAGGACTCCACGCTGAACGAGGGGAACTTCGCGCTGGTGGCGCTCAAAGGAGTGCTGGTGCAGAAGGTCGAGTATCAAAAACTCGATGGCGCGGTGGCCGGGCTTCCGGCCGGGATTCCGAAGGTCGATGTGCTTTCCAGGATCGACGTGAAACGCGAGTCGTCCGACGGTTCGTGGAAGTTCGAGAATGGCACGCTCAGCACGGCTGCTGCTGCGGCGGCGGCGGCGAACGGAAACCGCCGCTTATCACTTCCGATCGACAATCCTCCGGAGGGATACGACGTCCGCCTGAGAATTGATCGGACCTCTGAAGGAAACGCGCTGGTGCTTGGACTGGTTAGCGGCGGGCGTCGAGCACTTGTGGTGATGGACGGCTTCCGTTCACGCGGCGGTTTGTGGGGCTTGGAGAACATCGACGGCCAAGGCCCGCTCGACAACGGCACGGCGGTTGTGAATCAGCCGCTCAAGGTCAACGAGCCGGCCGACTTGGTTGTGCAAGTACGCAAGAGCGGAATCCGAGTGGACCGCGACGGCAAGACACTCATCGACTGGAATGGCTCGGCCGACAAACTCTCGTTGAATGAGATGTGGGACGACAAAGGCCCGCCACGATTCTTCCTGGGTGCGCAAGCGGGCTTTGTCATCAGCCGCCTGACGATCGAGCCGGCTCAGAATGCAGAATGAGGTTGATTGATGGGGCGGGAGTCTCTGGCGTTCCCGCGAGCGTCGGAACGCGCACACCAGAGGAGCATCGCTCACTGATCATCTTCGCGGAAGCTGCTTGAAGGGTGAGAGCGCGTGTCGGACCAAGGCTCGATTACTCGGTGGATTGCGGAATTGCGTGGCGGACAGACGTCCGCAGCGGCGGATCTTTGGCGACGGTATTACGAGCGGCTGGTCGGATTGGCTCGGCAGAAGCTCCGCGAGGACGCTCGCCGCATGGCGGATGAAGAGGACGTGGTCGTCGATGCGTTCGACAGTTTCTTCCGGGGCATTCAGCAGGGACGATTTCCGGTCCTCAATGACCGCGACGATCTGTGGCAAGTGTTGGTGATGTTGACCGCTCGCAAGGCCGTCAATCTGCGGAAGTACGCCCAGCGACAAAAACGGGGCGACGGACAAGTTCGGGGCGACTCGGCTTTCCTCTCGCCGGATGATGAGCGGGCGGGAATCGATCAGGTTGTCGGTTCCGAACCGACGCCGGAATTCGCGGCTCAGGTTCAGGAGGAGTTTCATCGGCTGCTGGACGCTCTTGGCGACAAGTCGTTGCGTCACGTCGCCATCGCCAAGATGGAGGGCTATCAGAACGCCGAAATCGCCAAGCAGCTTGGTGTCCAGGGGCGAACGATTCAGCGCAAGCTGAATGTGATTCGGGTCATCTGGTCGGACTTTGAGAATCTTCCGGAATAATGTCCGGCTGCGGCGTGCGTTGTTGAGTGTGTCATTAGAAGTCTTTGTTGACCACTGGTGCATCATTCTCAGGAAATCTCACATGGCTACTCCGACACGGGGCGAACGCCTCAAAGTCCTGGACCACCTCTGCGACGAGTTTGAAGCGAGTTGGAGCAGCGGCTCGCGGCCGGCGCTGAGGGAGTTCCTGGCGCAGAGCTCTGATGACGTGCGTCAGGCAGCGTTCGTCGAGCTGCTGGCGGTGGAACTGGCCTATCGACGGGCACGGGGTGAGCTGCCCTCGGAAAGTGAGTACCTTCAGACCTATGGCGAGCACTCCGAGCTGGTGCATCGGGAATTCGCGACTTGCGAGGAGACGCTGCTCGTGGGGGCGGCGGAACCCACGTTGGCGTTTGCTGCCGCTCCCAAGGTCGCTCCGCGGGTGCCGCAGCGCATCGACGACTACGAGCTGTTGGAAGAATTTGCTCGCGGTGGCATGGGAGTCGTTTACAAGGCGCGGCAACTGTCGCTGGACCGCGTCGTGGCGGTGAAGCTGATTCGGGCTGACGACAGTGGTTCGTCAGAACTCGTCAGCCGCTTCCTTGTGGAACAACGGGCCGTCGCGGCGCTGCGGCATCCGGGGATCATCGCCATCTACGGAGCGGGGCAAGTCGACGGGCAACATTACTACTCGATGGAATTTGTCGAGGGGGACACGCTGACGCCGCGCGCGAAGTCGGGGTGTCCGCCGGAAGAGGCGGCCCGCTTCGTCCGCGATTCGGCTCTGGCCGTGCAACACGCGCACGATCACGGCATTCTGCATCGCGATTTGAAGCCCTCGAACATCATGCTGGACCGCGACGGCCGAGTCCGCATCGCCGATTTCGGCCTGGCCAAGCGGACCACCATGCAATCCGAACTGACCAGCGCCGGCCAGGTTGTCGGAACGCCCAGCGACATGTCCCCGGAGCAGGCGATCGGTGATCCCAACGAACTCGATGTGCGGAGCGATGTGTACTCGCTGGGAGCCGTGCTGTACGCGCTGCTGGCGGGTCGACCGCCTCACGAGGGCAAGACCGCGGTGGCTACGCTGATGTCGGTGACGCAATCGGCTTCGAAGCCGCTGCGGCAGAGCGTCCCCGATTTGGATTCGGAACTCGAACAGATCTGTTTGAAGTGTCTGGCCATGTCGCGTGAGGATCGCTTCCCGACGGCGGCGGAACTCGCGCGGGTCTTGGACGATTGGCTTCACAAACGAACGCAGCCGGCGGTCACGGTGCCGGCTCCGCAATCGCAAGCGGTTCCGCCGAGTCGATCCAATGTCCGTCGTACGGTGGTGACCGCCGCGATGTTCGCCTGCGTTCTGCTCGGGGCGTTTCTGGTGCGCGTGGCGACGGACAAAGGGGATCTCGTGATCCAGACGGAAGATTCCCAGGTCGAGGTCGCCATTCAAACGACGGGCATCAAGATTCACGACCGCGAGGGGAAGCGGACGTATGATCTGAAGGTCGGCAGCCAACCTCTGAAGTCCGGCGAGTACACGATCAACGTCGCGGAGGAGAGTGGCCTCAAGCTGGAGACGACCAAATTCTCGGTCGAGCGGAGCGGCAAGGTCGTGATCAAAGCGTGGCTGGAGCCGAAGCCAACGGCGACAGCCGCGAAGGAATCGGAAACAGCGAAGCGGTCTACCCCGATCGCGTCCATCCCGAAGCCCGCCACTCCGATCGCGGTGACTCCGAAGCCGGCTGTTGCACCGAAGCCCGCCACGATCATCGACAAGGAACGGCCGTTTGTCGTCGTTCGCGCTAAGGGGGCGGAGAAGGTCGAGTTCACGACGCTGGCTCAAGCCATGAAAGTTCTCCAGGGCGGGGACACGATCGAAGTCCACGGCAATGGACCTTTTCGCACGAGCATGATGGAAACAAGCGTCAGCGAGCTAACGCTGCGTGCGGCCCCCGGATACCGGCCGCAGTTTAAGGCCGTGTTGTAAGACCATCAGGCCCTGTTGCTTTTGAAGAATGTCCGACTCACCGTAGAAGGCTGCGACTTCCGCAGTCCGTACATGTGGACCAGTGCCTTCTTTCATGGCTCCGGTTCGGCGTGGGAATTCCGCAATTGCCGGTTCCTGGGCGGGGTCGGCGAACCCCTGGACTATGACGGGCCGAAGCTGCGGATGGCCGACTGCCTGATTGTGTTCCAAGAATCCTTTGGAGGTGGACCCTGGCTCAGCCTGCGATCAAAGACGTTGGACTGGGAGATGGAGAACTGCGCGCTGTATGTCGGCGGCGTTCTTCGTGAGTTGTTTCGCCCAATCGACAACAGCCATTGGAAACTCCGCTGGCACCACAACACGATCATCACGTGCGGCACGTTCCTGGAGAGTCTTGAAAAACGTCCTGCAGCGCGAATCGAGATCGAATCCGTGGGCAACATCTTTCAGCTCAACAATACCAACCCCAACATTTACCAAGGAGCCCAGGTCCACACTTGGAAGGATCGCGTGCAGTGGCGCGGTCATCACAACTTGTATGTGGGATCCAAAGACGGCTTGGCTTGGGTTCACGATGCCGGGAGCAAACAAAAAACTTACGGGCTGTCCGGCTGGAATGAACTGTGGGGCCAGGAAGAGACCGGCTCGCGCGAGGCGGAGGTCTTTTACCCGGTCTTCCGCGAACCGTTGGCCCTCCACGAGCCAGCCCCCCTGTTGGCCGCCGTGCAGGCGTCGGCAACCCGGCGACTCCAAGGACTTCCCGCCGAATTCAGCACCGCTGGACCGAATTGGGACTTGGTCGGCCCCGGCGCGGCCTATGTCCGCGCGTTGGCGGCCGCCGGACAGCCGGTCGCGGAGGGACAGTTGCGTCCGGCCGCCGTGGAAGGAGCCCCCTTCGTCCTGCTCCGCCAAGGGAAAATCGCGCAGGCGTTCGATCAGTTCCATCTGGCGTTGGCGGCCGTCCGGGACGGCGACATTCTGGAACTCCGCACCGACGATGCCATCCCCGCCTCTGGCCAACCGAATTCCAAAACGCCGATGTCACTGACCATCCGTGCGGCTCCCAGATACCAGCCGGTCATAGAGGGCCAGGCCCGGTGGCTGGTTCCCGGCGTGACTCTGAACGTCGAGGGACTGCACTTCCGCAAGGGGAGCGTCAACCTCGGCGGTTACGAACAGACGGGAAAGGGCTGCCGCCTCGCGCGGCTGGCCAATTGCTCGTTCAGCGCCGATGTCCTGCAGGGGGTTGGCACGTTCTCGCTGGGCGACCCCTGGAGCGCCGCGCAATTGCAATCCAACGGCGTCACCGAAATCGTGAATTGCCTGGCTCCGGGAGCCGCCGACATCCTCGGAGAACGGGGAGGTCATCTGGTGATCCGCAACTCGGTCCTGCGGTCGTTTAACCAGTGGAATCGAAGTGGAATCGGTTCGGAAGACCACTTCATCGAAATCGAGCATTCACTGCTGTTGTCCCCCGCGAACTTCGACTCGGCCTTCGGCGGTGGCGACTGGCAGGCCAAGGGACCATTTTCTCTGCCGCGGATCACCCTGCGCGACTCCGTGGTCGAAAATCCCAGATCACTGCTGGCCTTAGGAAATCCCGAACTCAAGCTGGCTGGCTGGCAAGGCGAACGCAACGTGTTCGCGCTGGGTGAAGGCTATTGGCACACGACCTATGGGGCGAATCTTCCGGTCGTTACGAACCTGGGTGGTTGGCAAACACTGTGGGACAGCGACAAGGAATCCGCACAGATCGATCCGCTGATTTACGACGCCCGCTCGTGGAAGCTGCTCCCCGGCACACCCGGCCACGGACAAGGCCCGGAAGGCAAAGACCTCGGCGCGGATGTCACCCGCATCGGCACCACCACTCCGGTCACGACGCGCTGATCGCCTCGCGTTCGCCGCCCCGCTCGCCCGAATGTCTCATTGATGGCCGTGCGCGTGGGAACGCGATCGCTCGCAAGTGGAATTGGCGAACTCGCATGAGGCACGGCGTCTCGATATCGCCGGAGCATCATGCCTCTTTCCCTTGCCGACTTCACCGAGCATCTCACAGCCAGCGGCCTGATGGATGCGGAGTCTATTGCGACCAGCCTCGCGGACATGTCGCCGGACAAACAGCCGCAAGATGGCGAAGAGTTGGCTCGCGAGTTGGTCAAGCAAAAGAAGCTGACCAAGTTTCAGGCCGAGCAGCTTTACGCCGGCAAGGGGAAATCGCTGACGTTGGAGAACTAGGTGATCCTCGACAAGCTGGGCCAGGGCGGCATGGGGATGGTGCTGAAGGCTCGGCATCGGCGGATGGGGCGAGTCGTCGCGCTGAAGGTGATGTCTCCAGCGGCCGTGAAGTCGAAGGATGCGGTCAAGCGGTTTCATCGTGAGGTGCAAACGGCGGCGAAGCTCACGCATCCGAACATCGTCACCGCGTTCGATGCCGACGAGGCCAAGGGGACGCACTTCCTGGTGATGGAGTACGTCGAGGGGGATGACCTTTCGCAGTTGGTCAAGAAACATGGGCCGATGTCGGTCGAGCAAGCGATCGAGTGCATCATTCAAGCGGCGCGCGGACTGGCTCATGCTCACAAAGAAGGTGTCATTCACCGCGACATCAAGCCGGCGAACTTGCTGCTCGATAAGCATGGAGTGGTGAAGATTCTCGACATGGGACTGGCTCGGTTGGAGAGCGGCTTGTCGGATGCGGCCGGGGTTGAAGGGGCTGGCCTCACGCAGTCGGGCACGATCATGGGGACGGTCGATTACATGTCCCCGGAGCAGGCGGAGGATACTCGGCACGCGGACGCGCGGGCGGATATCTATTCGCTGGGCTGCTCGTTGTACTACTTGCTGACCGGACAGGCGGTGTACGGCGGCGAGACGATGATGAAGAAGCTGCTGGCGCATCGCGATGCACCGCTGCCGTCGCTTGCGGATGTGAGCGGCACGGCGCTAGCCGCCGGTTTTTCGCAGGGGAATACCGATCCCGCGACACCGGTGGCTAGCGCCTTCCGCTCAAAGCACTCGACGCCATCTTCCACAAGATGATCGCCAAGCGGACGGCGGATCGTTACCAGACGATGGCCGACGTCATCTCGGACCTGGAACGCTGCCCCGCGGGTCAGTCGGTGACGGTGAATGTGGCCGCGGTCAGCGGTGAATCGGGCAGCAGCAACGAGCTGCAAAGGTTTCTGCGGCAGATCAGCGGTGATGAGGTGAGCCAAGTCACATCGGCAAGCCCGCTGGGAACGAGAGTGGTTTCGGGCGATGGAATGCCGGAGACGATGTTGTTGTCGGCCAACGGAGCCGGCACCGATCCGCAGACCGAGATGACGCTCGCAGGTGGCCAGCACGACGCGCCAGCGAGTGTTTTTTAGGCGATCACCACTCGCTGGCGCGTCGTGCTGGCGAGTGTCGGTGTGGTGCTGTTACTGCTCGGCGGATTGTGGATGTTCCGCGCGCCGCGCGGGGCGATGCAAATCGAGATCACCGACGAACAAATTGAAGTCACGTTCGGCGAGACCGGCCGCTCGCTGCGTGGTACGAAGAACGAGACGATCAAACTTCCGATCGGCGAACATGTGCTGCATGTGAAACTCGGCGAGACAACGCTCGACACGCCGGAGATCACGATCGCGAAGGGGGAGCCGGTCGAGATCAAAGTCGAAAAGGTCGGCAACCGCGTGCGCGTGATGCAGGGAAAAGAGTTTCTCGTCGCCAAGGAGTTGCCGAGATCGAAGAACGGCAGGTCAAAAAGTGGAAGTGCTGAGCCAACGGCCGACGTCGTTCCGCAGTTCGCGTTGGAGTTCGACGGGCAGGCCAGCTATGTGGGGCTGCCGAACGTCGGCCTGAGCAGCGTCAAGCCATTCACAGTCGAAGCGTGGGTGCGGCTGAGCAAGCTCACCCATCCCGCCTCCGACGAGATCATTCTGACGGGGAGCGGGTTGTTGCTGAGCCGTATGCCGAAGGGGCGGTGGTTGTTTCACGTCAAAAGCATGAAGGGGCAAGTTTCCAGCGACTCGGAAGCGGTCGCTGGCGAGTGGGTGCATGTGGCCGCTGGTTGGGGCGGCCAATCGAGAACCCTGTACGTCAATGGCAAGCGTCAGAGGGGGACAGCGGGGACGAAGAAGACTCCGTTACCGCGAGAAATCACCACGGAACTTGCCCTTGGTGGCTCACCGCGCTTCGGGAAAGTCGCCGGAGAAAAGTTCCTATCCGGCCAACTGCGCGAGGTCCGAATTTCGAGCGTGGCTCGGTACCCGTCCGACTTCCAACCCGCCTTGCGATTCGCCCCCGACAAGAGCACGCTCGGCTTGTATCACTTTGACGAAGGGACTGGCGATGAGCTGAAGGATTCCTCCGACAACAACCATCACGGGAAGATCGTCGGGGCGAAGTGGGTGCGGGCGGATGACGGTGGTGGTCGCGTCGGTCAATACGCCCTCAGAATGGAACTCAAAGATCGGGGAGTTGAATGCCCCAATTTCGCCTTGCCGTTGACGGCGACTTCACGCTGGAAGGTTTCTTTACTCCCCTGGTTGATAAGGTCGAGAACAACACTGCGCTCATCGAAGGTTCGGGACAGTCAAATTTCTTGTTCGGGAACCGATGGAACTTTTACGCAATTCTGGCGGATAAGGTTCTTGCCAGCAGCGGAGGCGGAGTCGTAGTGCCTGAGAAAGATCGCACCACGCACATTGCCGGGGTGAAGTCCGGGAAAAAACTCTCCCTGTTCGTTGATGGAAGTCTCGTCTCCACAAGGGACTTTTCCGATCAATTTCTGACCGCAGGCAACTCCTTGTTGCAGTTGAAAGGCATTGGCAGTCTCACACGCGAAGTTCGCATCTCCAAGGTGGCTCGCTACACGGCGAACTTCGTCTCGGCCGATCGTTTCCAGACGGATGCAGACACGCTCGTTCTATACCACATGGATGAAGGCAGCGGCGACGTGCTGACGGACTCGTCCGGCAACAAGCATCACGGCAAGATCGTCAGGGCGAAGTGGGTCAAAGTCGAGCCGCCTCCGCCAGCAAACTACGCTCTGGAGTTTGAAGGGTCGCAGAAGGTTCTGTTGGATTCGATGCGGCTGCCGTTGGAGGGGCCGGTCACGCTGGAGGCGACGGTGGAGTTTTTAGAAACCGTGGCCAAGGACGGGATCGCCGGGAATGTCGTGGGGTCGGGCCAGCATTTGAATCTGTATTATCAGCCGCAACTCCGGCTGATCTTTGGAGCCAAAGCGTCCACGGGAATTCAGCGGGCCGATGGGGGGTTGCTGGAGCGATTGCGTGGGCGGCGCGTGCGGTTGGCGGGAGTGCTCGACGCGAATGAGCTGCGCATTTTCGTGGATGGGAAGCGGCTGGGGAAATCGGCCATTGCGTTGCCGCTCGTTGCACCCATCGAGCCGTTTCTGATTGGCGGAAATTTCCGAGGCGTCATCGACGAAGTGCGAGTCTCCAAGTTGGCGAGGTACTCGACGGATTACGTTCCATCCGAACGGCTGCAAGCGGATGAGCACACGCTGGCTCTCTACCACTTCGACGAAGGGACGGGCAGCGAGTTGAAGGATTCGTCCGGCAACGGCCATCACGGGAAGATCGTCGGGGCGAAGTGGGTGCGGCTCTCGGAGGGTTCACCAGCCGAAGTGACGCCGAAGGTCGCGAGCGGATCGACGAAACGCGAGTTTGCCAGCGACGAATGGATCGACGTGCTGCCGCTGATCGACCCGGCGCTCGACAAGAGTGGGGTCGGAGTGCAATGGGGCCGAAACGATTGGCGGATGGAAGGGGGTGAACTGCGGTATCGCGGCGATGACAAGTGGGGCAAGTTGTTCTTTCCGATTCGCTACCGAGGCCGTTCGTTGGAATGGGAATTGGAATTCACGAGGACATCGTCAGGTTCGGGCTTCACCACGGATGTTCCGCTGCCGGGCGGCTTCAAGGGGATTTCGGTCAGCAGCGACCGACTGTCCTTTGCCAACCAGACTCCCAATCAGCCGTTCCAGGTCGTCAATGGCCAACGGATGAAAATGCGGTTTCAAGTCCGCCACGACGGGACGAACGACGCCGTGGACATTTTCGTCAACGACAAACTGGCCCTCCACTGGGACGGTCAATTGGACAAGATCAAGAACGCCGCCTCACCGTCCGAATTGCGAGACCAGTCCGAACACAACGGCCTCTTCATGGCAGGCAATTCGGATTACACGTTCCACGCGATCCGCGTCCGAATGCTCAACGGCGGCACGGCCGAGTTGCTGCGACCTGCGGTCGGTTCAGCCGCGACATCGCCATTCTCTGATGCGGCACTCACGCCCTACGACCTCTGGACCTCGGCCGATTACGAGTGGACTGCGCCGGAGAACTTGGGGCCGGTGGTCAACAGCAGTGACGAGGAGGCGAGTCCGTGTTTGTCGGCGGACGGATTGACGTTGTTGTTCGAGGCGAGCCGGGCGGGCGGTCAAGGATTCAGCGATTTGTGGATGTGCCGACGACCAACGGTGACTGCGCCGTGGTCGGCTCCGGAGAATCTCGGACCTAACGTCAACTCGAAAGCCTCGGACACGCAGCCGTCGTTGTCGGCCGACGGCTTGACGCTCGTTTTCGCCAGCGATCATGCCGTCGCCGGGAACGAGTTTCATCTCTGGATGTGTACCCGCGCGACAACCGCCGATCCCTGGTCGCCGCGTCAGAAACTGCAATCCACACTCGACGTAGCCGGTGCGAGCGACCGATCACCGGAACTCTCGGCCGACGAACTGTCGCTCTACTTCAATGCTCGGGGACGGCCTGGGTTGGGCGAGAATGACCTGTGGTGGTGCCGCCGACGGGCAAGAACCGGCTCGTGGGAGATGCCAGAGAATCTGGGACCAACGGTCAACAGTGACAAGGAAGATGGCGATCCCGCAGTCTCGTCCGATGGTCGCGTGCTGGTGTTGGCCTCGAATCGACCCGATGGAAAACTCAGAAAGCTGTGGTGGTCGAGCCGTTCGTCCGTCGATGCCCCGTGGTCGGCGGCTCAGAAGATCAGCCGACCGATCGACGGAGGTTTCGATACTTATCAACCGACACTGTCGTCCGACGGCCAGACGATGATCTTCGCCACCTACAACCGCACCGGCGGCCAGGGCAAAGCCGACATCTGGCAAACTCGCCGAGTGCTGACGCCCGCCGCAGCCGCTCGCGCCGCGGCGGCGAACACGTTCACGAACACGCTGGGCATGGAGTTCGTTCGCGTGCCGAAAGGGAAATCGTGGCTCGGCGGAGGGGGCGGCAAGCCGGGGACTCAGGAAGTCACGATCCCCGATGACTTCTTCCTCGGCAAGTACGAGGTCACGCAGGAGGAATGGGAGAAGGTCATGGGGAAGAACCCCAGCCATCATTCCCGCATGGGCAAAGGCAACGATCAGGTCAAGGACATTACCGACGCGGACCTGAAGCGTTTCCCGGTAGAGAACTTGTCGTGGGCCGATTGCCAAAAATTCGTCGCAGCATTGAACGAGACGGTCGCCGAGAACGGTTGGACGTATCGCCTCCCGACGGAAGTGGAATGGGAATACGCCTGCCGTGGGGGTCCAATCGAGCGGGCCGAAAGCGCTTTCGATTACTACTTGGAGAAGCCGATGAACGGCTTGCCGCCCGACCAGGCGCAGTACAACAAGGGAATCAAGGGGCCGTGCAAGGTCGGTTCGTATCCGTCCAATCGTTTGGGACTTTGCGATATGCACGGCAACGTCTGGGAGTGGTGCGGCGGGTCCATCGGCGAGGGCCCTAGCCGGCGCGTGATGGCCCGGAGTGGAGGCTTTTTCAACGCCCAATTCCTCCGGGCGGCGGATCACGACGTGCGTGCGCCATGGGCCCAGGATGGCCTCGCGGGAACCGGATTGCGCGTTGCCCGTGTGCCCATCGCTGCCAAGTTGTCGCCGTTCGTATCGCTGTTCAACGGCACAGACCTGACCGGCTGGACCAAAGAGAACACTGGCAAGGCCGAGGTTGTGATGGAAGATGGCCAGCCCACCTTGCGTCTGACGGAGCCAGTCACTCTGAGTCGTCCGATCGTGGGTGATTACCATTTGCGCTTCGAGTGCAAGCTCTTTGCGAGCGAGTACGGGGGCGGGTTGCGCTTGATCGGAGAACCGAACCAGCTCTTCACGCTGGGGCTGGGAGGAGACTTCCGAACCCCCGCCGTTTCTAGTCACGGCTACATCTATCAGTCCGCCAAGATTCAAGCGGGCCAAATCGTGAGCGTGGGGCAATCCTTCGGTGATGGATCGTCGCTCCGCCTCACGAACGTCACGCTCGACGCGACGACTCCTTGGCAGCGAATCGAAGTCATCCGCCTGGGTGATTCGTTTGTCTTCCAGATCAACGGCAAGATCACGGGAGCCATCACCAACCTGCGCCAGCTCCGCGACGGCAAGCCGGAACTCCCAAAGACGACGGCTTCCCTCATCCTCTGGGCCTTCGGCGGGCCGGCCCAGTTCCGCAACATCGAGCTTCGCGAAATCAACGCGCTGCCGCCGGAAGTGCTCAATCAGAACGCCGCCGCGTGGCAGCCGCTGTTCAACGGCAATGACCTTACCGGCTTGAGGCAGCGAACGGCCAACGGCATCGCCGAAGTCGTCGTCGAAGACGGGCAGCCAATCTTGAAATTGCAAAACCGCAGCAATCTCACGACACGTCGCTTCGGAGACTATCACCTGCGCCTGGAGTTCCGTCCGGAGAAGGGGAGCAAGGTCCGGCCGTTCTCCGACAGCGTGTCAGCCCAACTGATGGTCAATCTGGAAGATGATCTGTCCAAAGCCAATCTCAACGGCACGGAGATGACCTACGAGGCGGCGACGATTTCCTCCGGTCGCTTCGTCGGCAATGGCCAGACCATCGACAGCAAACTCCACCCGTACCCCGATCCGCTCGGCCGCTTGACCTTCACGAACGCGACGCTCAACCCCAACACTCCGTGGCAGCGACTGGAGATCATCCGCCTCGGCGATTCCTGCGCGGTGCTGCTCAACGGCAAGCTCGTCGCCGCCGCCACGAACATCCGCATCACCCGCCCCGGCGAACCCCCGAAGATTCCGGGAACAAGCGAAATCGGCCTCACGTCGTACGGCGGTACTGCGTCGTACCGAAACATCGAGATTCGCGAAATCACGTCACTGCCGCCGGAGATCGCGCCGTAGCGCACGCGGCTCGCGTGCGCCACATTTGCTGATTGCATTCATGACAGGATAAGTCGGGCAATGACTCCGTTGAATCGAGATTTCTACGAGCGAGATCCTGTGATCGTGGCTCGCGAACTGATTGGGAAGCGGCTCATTCGCCGCACGTCACAGGGACTTTGCTCCGGAGTCATCGTGGAAACTGAAGCCTATCTCGCGACGGACGACCCGGCATCGCATTCGTATCGCGGGAGGACACGCAAGAACGCGACGATGTTTGGCCAAGCGGGCTTGTTGTACATCTATCCGATTCACGCTCGGCATTGTCTGAACGCTGTGACGGAATCGCGCGGCATCGCCAGTGCCGTGCTCATTCGAGCGGTGAGGCCGTTGCACGGGGTCGAACTCATGCAGCAACGTCGTCAGTGCCCGCTGCTTGATCTGGCACGCGGTCCCGCTCGACTCTGTGAAGCGTTCGACGTGGACCGACGCCTGGACGGCTGGGATCTCACACGCGGAACTCGCATCTGGATCGAACAAGGCGACGACGCGGAGGTCAGCGATCAGCAGATTGCCGTGTCACCGCGCATCGGAGTGACGTCAGGCCACGAGTTGAAGCTGCGATTCTTTCTGAAAGACAGCCCTTTCGTCAGTGGTGCCCGATCAGTCGGACGCATTTAGCAGTTCGGCGAGCCTTCAGATGCGTAGCCGTCATCGCTCCGCGTGACGAGCCAAATTTGTATCGACGATTGCTGGAGCGTTCGGCTCATCACTCTGAGCGATGATGGCTACGTTCAGTCGCGACCACGCAGACTTCTTGTCGATTGAACGCCAATTGCCGAGCGCGCACGCGGCGATAGCCCCACGAGCGGATGCGCTTGTGAAACAACGGCAACTCGGCCGCTAACGCCAGGTCGGTCAGCTTGAGCGTCAACAACAGACCTTCGATCTGCACGTTGGGTTGAGTCACGATCGCTTCCACCGTGTCGAGCGTATATTTCGGAGCGACGTTCGCATCCATTGCCAGCCAGCGAAACGATTGAAAATCGTTGCGTTCGACTTTCTTCGCTCGCGATCGGAGATGCGTGAAGTTTGGGTTGGCCAGCAGCAGCGGGTCCATCTCGGCGGGGTCGATGCCGGTCACGAGACAGCCGCGGTCCAACAACGCTTGGCACGAGCCGCCCGGTGAACTGCCGATCTCGACAAATCGATCGCCCGGCTGAATGGGGAACTCGGACCACCGCAAGGCTTCCACAATCTTGAGGTACGCTCGCGAAATCATGTCGTCTGGGGTGTCCACATCCGGAACGCCTCCCGGCCAGCGAGTCTCGACGGTGCTCGCTCGATGCCAACCGAACCACCATTCGTTCGGTTCGACGATGACGCAATCCAAAACGCGGTCGTTGAGTTGAGCGTCTTCATTGAGAGCCAGCGACCAAGTGGAGCTGTTGCCTGTGAGCCGGAGGGCGCTAGCCCCCGGTTTCTGGGGCATATCCAACCGGGGGCTAGCGCCCTCCGACTCATGGACTTGGTGGTCGGCGATGCTCACATCCGGCAGCTGTTCCAAGATCAACTCGCCGATCCCCTCAGCCAGCGGAGTGATTCCCGGTTCGAAATCGGAGTCTCCCGGCACGAACCGATCGCGCTGCCAGACATGCAGGTGCTTGAACTGAGCCAGCACGTCGGCCGGGTACCGCTCGACGAACGGCTTCCAGAAGTCGCGAGCCAACTGCTGCCCATCGGTCCCGACTGCTTTCCCCAATGAAAAACCCCAGGTCCGAGCGAATGCGCAGTTCAGCTCAAACTTGCGATCGCGAGCGACGTCATCGGGAATGCGAAACGTCAGAAACCCTCGCCGCGAAAACGAAAACCGAAAGCTCGGATGTTTTCGAGCGACCTCGTTTTTCACCGTGGCTTCGGAACCGACTTGGCAGACGACGAAAAGAAAATGAGACGACATTGAAACGAACACTCTCTGCAAGACGACGACAAACCCAACGGGCGAAGGGGGAGCAGTGTATCGCCGAGACTTGTCTGGAGAATGCACGGCATGTTGACGCGACCAGAAACACAATCCTCCGCCGGAACGTCAGGCACAGCACTCTTGTGGGAGAAATTGCAATTCAATGCCAGTATCCTCCCACGGAATGGAATTCACGGCGTTTGCCCCGTTCAACCACCGAGTCAATTCAGGGTCAACACAGCATGGCCGTTGGTATCACCCTTGTCGTTGTTGTGATCGTCGCTGTTCTGTTTGCCATGATTTGCACTCGGTATCGCGAGCGTTGGTGTGCTCGCGAAGGGTTCGAGGATCTCGGCAAGGTGTCGAACGAGTAGTGTCAGCGATTGAGGGTTCATCAGCAGTGCTTCGGCCAGGGAGACATTGGCAGTGTTGGCTCCTGCTTGCGGCGAGTCATCGACGGCCGGACGCTCTGGATGCTGGAACACGAATGGAGAACCGGCAGCATGAATTCCCGGCAAGTCACCTGGAAGACGTTTGTGATTTGGGAGCTTGATGAGCCAGGTCTGCCGCACTTCACGCTCAGCCGAAGGTTACCGCTAATTGTGCGAGCGATCGCAACGGTCCTGCGAGCGATCTTTTTCCTGCCACATCTGTTGATGTCGGTCCTTGGTCCTCTGAAGGCTCGCCCGATCACGGTCTTCGAGCCGGTGGATGAGAATCGCGACTTCACCGACGAGTTCGATCGGATGTATCAAGTCACCGGCGATGTCGAGGCGACTCGAAAACTCTTCAGTCGCGAGATTCAAGCCTACTTTTGCGACAAAGAGATCGCTGGAGACCTCGTGGCCATCGACCACATGTTGATCTGGCAGGCCCCAGGACTTCTCGCCCCTTGGAACTTGGATGAGAAACGAGACGTCGCACTGGAGCTTCAGCAGCTTTTTCTGAAATAGTCATCGTTGTAGCGAGTCGGATTCGGGCCTCCGAGATTTCTCGTGAATCATTCGAGATTCCCGGCAAGAATGTTGTTCGTCCGGCACTTTCTCCAGCGAGACACTCATTTAACGACGTGAGTCGATGGGCTGAGTCAGATCGACTCCACGAACACACGGCAAGAAATCAGGGGCATCATGCTGGCGTCATTCAATTATTACGGTCCATCGTCAGGGACAATTGCCGTGGGGATCGGCGTGGGACTTTTCATTCTCCTTGCGCTCTACTTCGCTCAATCCGCACTGAAGGGATTCTTCTTGGGAGCGATCAGTTGGGCGGTGATCGCGGTGATTGTCTATGGCACCGGTCATGGCGATTTGACCGACATGGTGCAGATCATCTTCGGCATCATTTACGGCGTTGCCGGAGCTGTCGCTGGCTTTATGGTTGGTCTGCTGGGGAAGGCGATGAATCCGCCGCCACCATCGCAAAAAGGACCAACGGTCGATCCTCCCGCCCAGTGATTGTCGCTGTTCGAGGGCATGCGGCGGTGACGCAATCACGCGACATGGAAACCTGAAGTTGTCACGATCCGGGTGAGTCCGAGTCACATTGGCTCGACGTCTTGAAACAGACCACCCCTTCGGGAGCAACGACATGGCGAATCGACGTGACTGGCTGACTTCGTTGGGTGTATTGGCGACAGGAGGTCTCGCGGCCGGCAACTTCGGACCGAGATTCAACGAGGCGTTCGGCGTTGACGACTCGAACAACCCAGCCGCAAACGTTGGCGACCGGACGACGACGATCAAAATCACGAAGCTCACCGCCACGCCGATGCAGCGGAAAGTGTTTCTCAAGCTGGAGACCAATCACGGCGTCACCGGCTGGGGCGAGATCGATCAGCTTGAGCCGTATGTCGCGGCGCTGCTGGCGAAGTCGATGTTTGAATTGCTCGACGGCGAGAACCCGACACGGATCGAGCATCTGTGGCAGAAGATTTATCGCTCACACCGCGACATGCGCGGCGGGCCATTCATGACACACACCCTCGCCGGGATCGACATGGCGTTGTGGGACATCACTGGCAAACTGTGGGGAGTGCCGGTCTATCGGCTGCTCGGTGGGCCGACTCGCGACAAGCTGCGGTTCTATCCGACTCCGAACGCCACCAAAGTCGGTGCGGGGCCGCAACCGTTCTCTGGTACGCCGCAGCAGATCGAGGGGTTTGTGAAGTCGGTCGAGAACGCTCGCAAACAAGTCGGCCCGGACGGGATCGTCATGTTCGACGCGCATTGCGCGATGCCTCCGCCGTTCCTGATTCAGTTTGCCAACGCGATTAAGCCGTACGATGTGCTCTACATCGAAGAGCCAGCCGTCCCCGGCAACATCGAAGTTTTCAAACGGCTCAAGCAGCACATCAACATCCCGCTGGCCGTCGGCGAGCAGGCTCGCACGATCTGGGACGTCATCATCTACCTGCACGAAGGCTGCGCCGACATCCTGCAAGTCGATTGTGCTCACACGGGCGGCATCACACAGCTTCGCAAGATCGCGATCCTCGGCGAGGCGTATCATGTCCCGATCGCTCCGCATTGCGTCACAACCGATCTGGGCGCGACCGCCAGCTTGCATTGCAGTGCGGCGGTCCCGTTTTATCTGATCCACGAGTATTACCCGAGTATCTCGCCGCCGGGCCTCGTGACGAAGAACTGGGCAATCGACAAAGACGGCTACGCCTCGTTGCCTCAAGGGGTCGGCCTGTGCTGCGAGATCGACGAAGCCAAGCTGGCGGAAATCGCAAAGACGCCGAGCAAGCCGGAATGGCCGACGCGTGGGCGAAATCCGGATGGGTCTATCGCGGATTACTGAGCACGAGTGGGAGACGCCCATGTTCTTCTCGATCTACCGATAATTACAAAGACAACACGCTCGCTGGCCTGACGCGCCGACTCGCCGTGACGTGTTGCGAGCGGAATTGGCCTCGGCCGGCGGATTGCTCTGTCTCGATCATGCTCAAGCCGCGAGTGCGAAGGCCGACTTGCCGCATGTGGTCGTCGTCGGAGCGGGCTTCGCCGGGTTGGCTTGTGCGCATGAATTGGCGTCGTCCGGTTATCGCGTCACGGTGTTAGAAGCGCGGCATCGTGTCGGCGGGCGAGTGTTGTCGTTGTCTGACTTGGCCAAAGGAAAAATCATCGAAGCGGGGGGCGAGCTGGTCGGGCCCAACCAGCCGACTTGGATGGCCTATGCCAGGCGCTTTGGATTGCGTTTCACCGAGATGCCGTGGAATCCGTGCGACGTCGTTTCCGTCTGGGACAAACGACTCCCTGCTTCGACCGCAGTTCGGATTTGGAAGGAGATGCGATCCGCGTTGGAGCAGATCAATGCCGATGCCGGCAACATCGTCGATGCGAATCGGCCGTGGGAGAGCCCCAATGCCAAGGAACTCGATGCACGCTCGTTGGAGGATTGGATTCGCCAACTCGACGTGGACCCTCGCTGCTGTGAACTGATCGAGATTCAGATGACGGGCATCAACGGATTGATTCCCGCGTGGCAGAATTGGCTGGGCATCTTGGCGATCGTGCGTGGTGGAGGACTTCAAAAGTTCTGGGACGAGACCGACACGCTGCACTGTGTTGGCGGAACCCAGCAACTTGCAAGCAAGCTGTATCACGACTTTGTGAGTTTCTCCGGTAAGGCAACCGTTCAGTTTGGTTGCCCAGTCCACGCAATTCGAATTCGCGACAACCGCACGTTCGTCAAATTACACGACGGCGAATTGCTCGAAGCGGACGACGTCGTGTTGACGGTTCCGCCGACAACTTGGAACAAGATCGCGTTCGATCCGCCATTGCCGCCGCAACTGACGGTGCCGCTCGCGGCCAGCACGAAGTATCTCGCGGTGTTCGACAAGCCGATCTGGCGCGAACAAGATCGCCAGCCGAACGCGATGTCGAGCGGGCCGATTCAACTGACGTGGGAGACCACGGCAGGGCAGGGCGAGTCAGGGCCGCACGCTCTGGTGGGCTTCGCGGGAGGACGCGCGGCGGATGAGTGTCGCGGATGGCCCGACGAAGAACGCGAGGCTCGTTGCCGTGCCGCGTTGGATCGGCTGTATCCCGGAGCGGCGAAAGCGATCGTCGCCAGCCGCTTCGTGGATTGGGTCAGCGATCCGTGGGCTCGCGGAACGTATTCATTTCCCGCTCCCGGCCAAGTCACGACGGTTGGCCCTCTGTTAGATCGCGGGCACCATGACCATCTGCACTTCGTCGGCGAGCATACGAGCTACGCCTTCGTCGGTTGGATGGAGGGCGCGCTGGCATCTGGAGTTCGCACTGCTCGCCGTCTCGCGGAACGAGACGGCGTTGTGGCTCCAGCAGAGTAGACGAGTCACGGAGTGACTCGTCTACTCTGCTCCTATCGGTCGAGGCCGCCGGACTTGCCACCAAAGAAACCACCAGCGGGTTCGTGGATGTGAGCGAGGTCGCCGAATCGCATGGACTCGCTGAGCCATGACAACGTCACCGTGCCGATTGGTCCGTTACGGTTCTTGGCCACGATCAAGTCTGCCTCCCCTTTTCGGTCTTCGGGGTCGTACATGTCGGGACGGTGCAAGAACATGACGACGTCGGCATCTTGCTCGATTGCGCCGCTTTCGCGGAGGTCGGCCAATCGCGGTCGCTTGTCCTCGCGGTTCTCGACACCACGATTGAGCTGTGCCAAGGCAATCACCGGAATGTGCAGTTCCTTCGAGAGAAACTTGAGCCGCCGTGTGATCTGAGCGATCTGTTGTTCGCGCGGCGCTTGCCGGTCTTCCGGTTCGATGAGCTGCAAATAGTCGATAATGATCAGCCCCAGCCCGAAGCGGCGCTGCAACCGCCTCGCGACCGCGCTGATCTGCGGCATCGAGCGGCCCGGTTGGTCGTCAATGAACAACGGGGTTTGGCTGAGTTCCGAAGCCGCCTTCATCAACTGTTCGTGTTCGACTTCGTCGATCGTTCCCGCGCGCAGACGATGCCCGTTGACCTTCGCGCGAATGCACAGCAGACGCTCGGCCAATTCCAGCTTCGACATTTCCAAGCTGAAGACGAGACAGCCCTTCTTGGAGTCGGCCACGACCGATTCGGCGATGTTGCAGACCAGCGCGGTTTTTCCCATGCTGGGCCGCGCAGCCAAGATGATGATTTCCGAACCCTGAAAACCGTTGAGCTTCTCGTCGAGGTCCGTGAACCCGGAACTCAAGCCGCTGATCGTTCCTTCCAATTCGAGCCGCGCTCGGATGCGGTCGAAGGTGTCGATCAGGATGTCGCCTAATTGGATTTTGTCGGCCTTCACCTGTTGTTCGAGGATTCCGAAGACACGTTGCTCGGCCGCTTGCAGCACATCTTCGGTCTCGCGCGAGCCGGAATAGCATTCGTCTAAGATCTCGGTGCAAGCATAAACGAGGCTGCGCTGAATCCAGCGGTCACGAACAATCTTCGCGTAGTACTTCGCGTGGGCGGCGTTGGGAACGGCTTCGAGAATCTTGGCGAGATACTCGACGCCGCCGATCTCGTCGAGTTGCTTGCGACGATCGAGTTCCTCAGCCAGCGTGACCGCATCAATGCCGCGGACGCCGTTCTCGTACAGGCCCATCACGGCGGCAAACATCTTTTGATGGCGGTCGGCGTAGAAGTGGTCTGCGACAAGCAGGTCGCCGACTTCGTCGATGGCTTCGTGCATCAGCATGATGCTGCCAAGCACACCCATTTCGGCTTCAAGATTCTGCGGGGGCAGTTTGCCCTGAAAGCCACGAGCGTCATTCGCAGCGGCCATCGCAGTCCTCCTGTCCGGCACGCGGCCTGAGCCACAAAACGACAGCGGAGGGCCATTGCCCTCCACTGCACAAATCCTAATGCGATTACCAAATCGGAGACGTCAAGCTTCCGCGCATCTCGCGGTTATGCTTTTGCCGCCGAGGCCGCAGCAGCGGCCGTCGGAACGACCCACACCTTAACCTCGGTCTCGATTTCCGGAGCGAAGTGCAATTTAACGGTGTACATGCCCAGCTCTTTCAGCGGGCCCTCCAGTTTGACGTGATCGGGTTCGACCGCGTAGCTGGCCGCTTTGAGAGCCTTGCTGATGTCGTGGGCAAGGATCGAACCGTAGAGGTGTCCTTCGGGAGTCGCGTTGGCTTCCAGGGTGACGCTATATTTGCTGACGGAGTTCGCCAGCTCTTGAATCATTTTGCGACGCTCGGCTCGAACCTGATCTTGTGCGGCTCGGTGTTTTTCGACGCGCCGCTTGTTATTCGCTGTCGCGACAGTCGCCAGTCCGTAAGGCAACAAATAGTTGCGGGCATAACCGGGACGAACGCGAACGATCTCCCCTTGCTTGCCGAGCGACGGAATTTCTTCCGTCAACAGCAACTCAATCACTGCACGATGACCGGTATTCACTTCTGCGTGTTGATGTCGTTTGTTTGGCATCTTCGCTGACTCTCTTAATCTTTCTCGGATAGATCAAAACTAGAAGGGGACATCCCCGCCACCTTCACCACCGGAAGGAGCAGGTTGTTCGTAGCCGCCGGACTGTTCGGGAGGTTCTTGGTTATAGAAGTTTCCGCCGGATTCTCCCGCTGATTCTGCTGAACCACCAAAACCGCGTCCGCCACCACCACCATCTTGCCGGCTGCCAAGCATTGTCATGTTTTCGCCGATGACCTTGAGCTTGCTCCGTTTTTGGCCGGTTTCTTTGTCGTCCCACGAATCGAGTTGCAAGCGGCCCTCAATCAAGACTTGCTTGCCTTTAGCGAGATACTCACCCGCAATCTCGGCGGTGCGGCCCCAAAGTGTCACATCGACGAAAGTGACGTCTTCTTTTTTCTGATTGGTCTGCTTGTCAAACCAAGTCCGGTTGACCGCCAAACCGACGTCCGACACTGCCATTCCGCCGGGCGTGTAACGCACCTGTGGATCGCGAGTCAGATTCCCTATCAGAATAACCTTATTGAAACTGGCCATGATTGGCGCTCCCCTCACCGTGACCGGCAGCTTAGGCGACAACTTGGAGCAAGATCGCGACTAACGCTCTTCGTCGATATCTGCCAAGGCATCGATCGCTTCGACCGGAACCTCTTCATCACGTCCACGGCGAGCTGGTCGCGGAGCTTCATCCACGTTCTCGACGTGCCGGAAGGTTCCTTCCTTACCGCTGAGCGCGTTCACCATTGCGTCGAAGAGCACCTTGGGATGCTTCAAGACCATGTGCCGCAGGATGATTTCGCTCAGATGCACTTGCCGAGTGACTTCGGTCAGGCCATTTGACGGCATCGTAAAGTACGTCAACAGATGCAGGCCCTTTTTGTGGCCTTTCACCGGATAGGCGAGTTTGCCATCGGCCCATGGGCGATGAGCCACAATTGTCGCACCCGACTTTTTCAGAATGTCCAGCACCTGATTCGTACTGTTGTCCGGACTGGCGGCATATTTGCCGCTATCCAGAATGAACATGCCTTCGTAGAGGTTCTCAGCCAAGTCGAAACTCCCATGCCATTCAGAGGAAACAAATTCTAGCTTTGATCGTTGGAAAGGGGCGAGTTTGTAACGTCTCCAACGAGATTTGCAACGGACATCCGCGTTCAGTTTGTCAGGCGGATGCGCGAAGATTCGACGTCTCGTTGCCCAGCGACGTCCACGTTCCTTGACGCGCTGAAAGGACGCAGGCATCGGTAAAACGCTGCACCGAACAGCCGTCGTCGAGGCCGGGATGATCGGTCGGTTCTCCCGCGATTCGAGCACGCAAGGCCGGGAAGACATGTCGCGCGAACCGATTGCCGAATCCAGAATCAGTAACGGTCTCCAAGAGTTCCGGGGGATTGCCCGCGCGAGTCAGCATCAGTTGGCCGCTCATTCGGTCCAGCGACAGGGACGCCTCGGTACCATGCAGTTCGACTTCCGGGGCCAGGCCCTTGCGAAGGAACGGCGCGTGTGAGAGCAGCAGTGAGCCAATGGCTCCGTTGTCGAGCACGAACGCGACGTCGGCAAAATCGAAGGCGGTGCCACGGCGACGCGACGATGACTCAGCGACCGTGTGGTCTCCGCTCCACCTCAATGCCTCGTCCAAATTGACGGTTCCCAAGTCGGGCTTGGCGGGTGTGATGACATCCGCGTGGACCAGGACGCGCGCGGCTTCCTGGCCGAGCAGCCAGCGGATCGTGTCGTAAGCGTGTGAACCGACGTCAGCGAGGCTTCCAGCCGCAGAGAGTTCCGCATCATCACGCCAAGTGAACGGCATCGCTGTCGGGCGTGGGTTGTGCCAGCGATAGATAACGCCTCGAATTTCTCCGAGCGTGCCGGATTGGACGATCTCACGAGCGCGCCCAAAGACCGGCACATACCGCGTCCAGAACGGAACGAAATGTCCAAGACCGCGATCACGGAACGCGGACCACATGTCGAATGCTTCGGCGGCATTCATTCCGATCGGCTTCTCGCACACGACGTGTTTGCCGGCGGCGGCACAGGCCATGACGGCCTCGTGGTGTAAGGCATCGGGGGTCGCGACGAGGACCAGGTTCACATCGGGATGCTCGACGACCTGCCGCCAATCTTCGGTGATGAAGGGTGCGTTATCTTGACGAGCCGCCGCTTCCAGTAAATCGCGGCGTCGAGCACAGAGCGCGACAATGCCAGCGTCCGACGGAGACTCCCGAATTTCCTTGCGATATGGCGTGCCGATGTAGCCGGTGGCTCCCAGTATCCCAACGCCGAATGGTGGCATGGCTTGCGCAACCTTTGCGAGTGAGTGACGATCGCTCGATCCCCGGTTCGGATTGTAGGCCAGAGATTGTGTGAACGTCGCTCGACACCCGGAGTTCGCGATTTATGATCCTCGCGTTGCCGCTTGCCTCCTGCTTGTTCTGCCCTCCTGGAAATTCCCGCCTCGCCCCATGCTTGCTCAAAAACCACGTATGAGAATCTCGCTCTTCGGATGGGCGATGTTCCTTTTCGTTTCAACCGTCAGCGGTGCTGACCGGACGGGCGAGCAGATTTACCAGCAGGTCTGCGCGTCATGTCACGGCGCGAAGGGAGAAGGGACGATCGAGAGCTATCCGCATCCGCTGGTCGGCGAACGCTCGGTTGGGGAGCTGACTGAGTACATCAGCAAGTCGATGCCGGAGGACAAGCCGGGGACGTGCGTTGGCGAGGAGGCTCGCAAGGTCTCGCAGTTCATTCACGACACGTTCTACTCACCGACCGCACAGGCACGGAACAAGCCGGTGCGCGTTGAATTGTCGCGGTTGACCGTGCGGCAGTATCGCAACGCGGTTGCCGATCTGATTGGGAGTTTTCGTGGAACTGGACGCATCGACGACAAAGAAGGTCTGCGCGGCGAGTACTTCAAAGCCCGCGGCTTTCGCGGCAACGCACGAGCGTTTGAGCGAGTCGATCCGGTCGTGGCCTTCGACTTCAAAGACAAAAGCCCCGACGACGAGAAGATGGAGCCGCACGAGTTCTCGATTCGCTGGGAAGGAGCAGTGACGGCTCCGGACACCGGCGAGTACGAATTCGTGGTGCGCACCGATCAAGCTGCGCGGTTGTGGATCAATGACCTCAAGCAACCGCTGGTCGATAACTGGGTGCAATCCGGCAAGGAAACCGAACATCGCGAGTCGATCTTCCTGCTGGCCGGTCGCACCTACGCGCTGCGTTTGGAATTCTCGAAAGCCAAGCAAGGGGTTGATGACAAGAAGGTCAAAGAGAAGCCGCCCGCTCCTGCGTCGATCTCGCTGGAGTGGAAACTTCCGCATCGCATCACCGAAGTCATCCCGGCCCGATGCCTTTCGACCAGCCGACCGAGCGAAGCGTTTGTCGTGACGACTCGCTTCCCGCCGGATGACCGCAGCGTCGGCTGGGAGAAGGCGACGTCGATCTCCAAAGAATGGGATCAAGCCACGACCGATGCCGCGATCGACGTCGCCACCTTCGTCGGCTCGCGATTCGAAGAGTTCGCTGGCGCCAAGCGCGATGCGGCCGATCGTGACGAGAAGCTGAAAGGTTTCTGTCGCCGCTTTGTCGAGCGTGTGTTTCGTCGGCCACTCGACGATGAGCAACGAACAATCTTTGTGGATCGGCATTTCGCGGAAGGGGTTGATCCTGAAACTGCGGTGCGCCGGGTTGTATTGCTGACGCTCAAGTCGCCGAGGTTTTTGTATCGGGAATTGGGGTCTCGTAACCTGACTCTCCGTGTCGGGACCAATTCGGGAAAACCCGACTCGGAGAGTCAGGCTTCGGACCAGTTCGACGTCGCGTCACGCATCTCGTTTGCGATGTATGACTCGCTGCCGGATCAAGCGTTGCTCGATGCGGCGGCGAAGGGCGAACTCCAGACGCGCGAACAAGTCGCTCAGCACGCTCAGCGATTGCTGGCTGATTTAAGAACTCGATCCAAGCTGCGCGAGTTCCTGTTGACCTGGCTGAAGGTCGAACACGTTCCCGACGTCTCGAAGGACTCCGAGCGATATCCGGAGTTCAATGCCGTCCTCGCGAACGATCTTCGCACGTCGCTGGAGTTGTTTCTCGACGAAATCATCAAGAGCGATGCGGCCGATTTTCGGCAGTTGTTGTTGGCCGACGGAATCTATTTGAACGGCCGTCTCGCCAAGTTTTACGGGGCGATCAAGGATGACGCCGAATTGCCGGAGGATGCGCCGTTCCAAAAGATCGACTTGGAACCGGACCAGCGTGCAGGCGTGTTGTCGCACCCGTATTTGATGGCGGGGTTCGCGTACACGGGAAGCAGTTCGCCCATTCATCGCGGCATCTTCATCGCTCGCAGCGTGCTGGGCCGCTCGCTGCGACCGCCGCCGGAAGCGGTTGCACCGTTGGCTCCGCGTTTGCAGCCCGACCTGACGACGCGCGAGCGTGTCGCTCTGCAAACGAAACCGGAGTCGTGCCAGTCCTGTCACGCCATGATCAATCCCTTGGGATTCACACTGGAGCACTTCGACGCCGTCGGTCGATTCCGAAAGGAAGAGAACGGTAAACCGGTCAACGCGACAGGCGCTTATCGGACTCGCAACGGCGACGAGGTGCAGTTCTCCGGAGTCAATGACCTCGCCAAGTTCCTGGCCGACAGCCCCGAGACTCACTCAGCGTTCGTCGAGCAGCTTTTCCACTTCCTGGTCAAACAACCGATCCGAGCGTTCGGCTCCAACACCCGCGAATCGTTGCGAGCCTCATTCGTCAAAGACAACTTCAACATCCATCGCCTGATGGTCGAGATCATCGTGGCCGCAGCGTTGCCCAGAGGTGCCCTGGAACCTGGCGTGACAGCCGCAGAAGGGCGGTGATACATTGTAAAAACTTTGTATCACTGGCTTCGAAAAGGAAAACAATGATTAAGCAATTGACGAAGCACGGAAACAGTTGGGCGGTCGTGATCGACAGGCCGGTCATGGACTTGCTGAAGATTGATCCAGAAACACCGTTGGAGATCACGACTGACGGTCGCGTGCTGACGATCACGCCGGTTGCGGACAATGCTCGGCAAAAGAAGTTTGAGGCGGCTTTGGTCAAAACGAATCGGAAGTACGGTCGAGCATTAAAGAAGCTGGCGGAGTAGAGCATGTCGCCCATGCCATTGTTTCTGACATTGGACGAAGTGCTCATGGTTCACGCCGACCAAATTGATCGTTACGGTGGAAGTCCAGGGGTGCGAGATCTCGGTCTGCTTCAATCGGCGATCGCACAACCACAATCATCGTTTGGCGGACAGCTTCTGCATTCCACAGTGTTTGAGATGGCGGCGGCGTACCTGTTCCATTTGGTTAGTAATCACCCGTTTGTCGATGGCAACAAGCGAGTCGGTACTGTTGCCGCATTGGTGTTTCTCGAAATGAATGGCCTCGAAGTGACTGTCGCCGAGGACGACCTTGCCGCGTTCGTGTTAGAAGTCGCACAAGGTCATAAAGACAAATTGAAAATCACAAAGTACCTTCGCCAAAACGCGTTCTCGTCGTCGAACTGATCAATGCCCAGGAGTCTTCCCATGCAGAATTCCCGCCGTGAATTTCTCCGAGACTTGGGCCTCAGCGCAGCCGCGTTGCCGTTCGTGCTGAACTTGCCGAGCCTCGGCTTTGCGAATCAGCAGGTTCGGAAGCAGCGGCTGGTCGTGATGTTCAGCCCCAACGGCGTCGTGCCCTCGACGTTTTGGCCCGCCGAGGAAGGTTCGGAGTTCACGCTGAAGGAAAGCCTCAGCCCATTGGAGCCGTTCAAGGATCGGCTGCTGACCCTGCATGGTGTGTGCGACAAGGTTCGCGGTGACGGCGACAACCACATGCGCGGCATCGGCTGTTTGCTGACCGGTGTTGAACTCTTCCCCGGCAACATTCAAGGTGGATCGCACACTCCAGCCGGCTGGGCCAGCGGGTTGTCCATCGATCAGGAGATCAAGAATTACCTGCAAGCGAACGACACGACTCGCACGCGGTTCGGTTCGCTGGAGTTCGGCGTGATGGTTCCCGAACGCGCCGATACTTGGACTCGGATGTCGTACTCTGGGCCGAACAAGCCGATCACGCCCATCGACGATCCGTACCAGATGTTTTCCAAGTTGTACGGCAAGCTGAAAGATCGAGAGAGCCTCAAGAGCATCCTTGACGACTTGCAGGCGGACTTGAAGAAGCTCGCGTCGTCCGTCAGCGCCGAGGATCGGCAATTGCTTGAAGAGCAAACGACATTCGTGCGAGAGCTCGAACAAGAATTGAAAGCCGATGCGCAGCAAGCCGTCGGCCACGCGGTGCCGGAACTGGAACTGGGCATCAAGGAAGAAAACGACAACATGCCCAAGTTGTGCAAGCTGCAGATCGACTTGATGGTCAACAGCTTCGCGTCGGACTTCGCTCGCGTGGCGACATTCCAGATCACGAATTCGGTCGGTCAGGCCAAGATGCGGTGGTTGGATATCAACGAAGGGCACCACGAAATCTCGCACAGCCCGGACAGCGATGAGAAAGCTCAAGAGAAACTGACCCGCATCAACAAGTGGTATGCCGAGCAACTCGCTTACTTGGCGAAGCGGCTGGCGGAGACTCCCGAGCCGGGAGGGCAGGGGAGTCTGCTCGACAACACGCTCATCGTCTGGACGAACGAGCTGGGAAAAGGGAACTCGCACACGCTCGACAACATTCCGTTCGTGCTGGTCGGCAATGGGCTCGATTTCAAAATGGGGCGTGCGGTGAACTTCGACAAAACGCCTCCCAGCCGAGTGCTCAACGCGATTGATCAAGGGGTCGATTTCCTCACCGGCAAGTCGATCAAGCCGGGCAAGGTGGCCCACAATCGGTTGTTGTTGTCGTTGGCTCACGGGTTTGGCCATCGTATTGTGAAGTTCGGCAACCCTGATTTCTGTGGCGACGGGCCGTTATCCCTGACATAGACGCGGGCGACGCCGAGCACGTTTTCAACGTGCTCATCACGGGCACGTTGGAAACGTGGCCCCAAGCCGCTTGCGGTTGCCCGCTGAACAAGGATGGGAACCGGGCACAAGTGGTTCAATTTGTCGCGACGGCTAGAATCCCGAGCGCTCATTTTTCCGGGATTCCTCCATGTCGTTGACGATCGAACAATTCACTCATCGTTTGACCACATCCGGCGTGATGTCCGTCGACGAGTTGCGCGAGTGGTACGGCAAACTCCCCGCCGGCAAGCGGCCGCGCGATGGCGAGCAGCTCGCGCGCGAATTGGTGAAGCGAAAGCGGCTGACGGCCTATCAAGCCTTGGAGATCTATCTCAACAAAGGCGAGTCGCTGGTGTTGGGCAATTATGTGGTGCTCGACAAGCTCGGCGAAGGGGGCATGGGGATCGTGCTGAAGGCCGAGCATCGCCGCATGAAGCGGATCGTCGCGCTCAAGGTTATTTCTCCGGCAGCGATCAATGCTCGTGGAGCCCTTCAGCGATTCGAGCGTGAGGTGCAAGCGGTCGCCAAGCTCGAACACCCGAATATCGTCACCGCGCACGACGCCGATCTGGCGGGGGAAACGCATTTCCTGGTCATGCAGTTTGTGGACGGCGATGACTTGGCCGAGTTGGTGAAGCAATCGGGGCCGCTGACCGTGGATCGCGCGGTGGACTACGTCTTGCAGGCGGCTCGCGGGCTGGAGTTTGCCCATCAGAACGGAGTCATTCATCGCGACGTCAAGCCGCGCAATTTGCTGCTCAGCAAAGACGGCGTCGTGAAGATCCTGGATCTCGGACTGGCTCGCGTGGAGGAAGCGCCGAATGCCGAACGGGAATCGACGCTGACCTCGACCGGCGCGGTGATGGGAACGATCGACTACATGTCCCCCGAACAGGCGGAAGACACCAAGACTGCCGACGAACGGAGCGACATCTACAGCTTGGGCTGCACTCTGTTCTATTTGTTGACCGGGCGCTCTCCCTACACGGGAGAAACGATGATGAAGCGGTTGCTCGCGCATCGCGAAGTGCCGCTCCCGTCACTGGTCGTCGAGTTGGAAGCTCGTCAACGCGAGGCACACGGCGAGATGGCCGTTACGCTCGACGCCCGGATGGCCATTCTGGATGGGATCTTTCGCAAGATGATCGCGAAGCGTTCGGGCGATCGGCAGCCGTCCATGGCGGCAGTGATCACCGATTTGCAACGTTGCTTGACTGTGCCGGTCGAACGAGCGGTTCCGGTGATGGCCGTCTCGGAGGACACCAAACTCAATGATTTCCTGGCGAGGTTCAGCGACCCCGTTTCCGCCGCTTCGGACGATGAACCGCTTTCCGGAAATCCGTTTTCCAATGAGGCGACCGTTCAATTTCAGCGAGACGGCTCTGATACCGATCCCTCAACGCTGACTTATGCCTCGGAAGTGACGAAGCTCCGTCGGAAAAAGAACGCTTGGTGGACTGACCCCATTCGGATCGGCATTCTCGTGGTCGCGTCGCTGATGATCTACGCCGTCTATTGGCTGGCGACCTCACCGAGCGGTCCGGCTGCACCCACGAAGAACGAGAATAAGAAACGCGAAATCAAGCCGAGCAAACGCAAATCTACATCAGCCAGCGATCGTTCCATCGACATGTCTCTGCACGCTTGAGATTCCCATGCGAGCCATCGTTCTCGATCGCGATCAAGTCACGGTTCGTGCCGACTATTCGCACCCAATTCCCGCCGATGGCGAAGTGCTCGTGCGCGTGCTGCTCGCCGGCATCTGCGAAACCGACTTGCAGTTGATTCGCGGTTACATGGGCTTTCGCGGAGTGCTCGGCCACGAATTCGTCGGCATTGCCGAGTCGGGGCCCTTCGCGGGCCAGCGCGTCGTCGGCGAGATCAACTGCAGTTGTTGGAAGTGCGAAACCTGCTTGGCCGGCCGGCCGACGCATTGTCCGCATCGCAGCGTCATCGGCATCTTGAATCACGACGGAGCCTTCGCTGACTTCATCGCGATACCGCAGCGCAACCTGCACCTCGTTCCCGATTCCGTACCGACCGAACTCGCCGTCTTCACCGAACCGCTCGCGGCCGCGTTTCAGATTCCGGCTCAGTTGCCGATTCGCCGCGAGGATCGAATCGTTGTGCTGGGCGACGGTCGGCTCGGCAATCTATGCGCACAAGTCCTCGCGCGGTTGTGTGACCGAGTGCTGGTGATTGGCAAGCACACCCAGAAGCTGGCGACCCTTCGGCAACTTGGCCTCGAATCGTGCCTGTTGGAGGATCGGCCACGCGACCGACTGACCGACCTCGTTGTGGACTGCACCGGTTCTGAGTCTGGATTGCCGACGGCTCTCGAATTGGTCCGTCCGCGCGGAACGATCGTGCTGAAGACCACCGTCGCCGGGACTCAGACGATGCCCTGGGCACCGATCGTGATCGACGAAGTCAGCGTCTTTGGCTCCCGATGCGGCCCGTTCGATCGAGCTCTGATCGCGTTGGAGCGGAATGAAGTGCAGGTCCAACCGCTTATCTCCGAGCGGTTCAAATTGTCGGACGGCCTCGCCGCGTTGGAGCGGGCACAGTCCAAAAACGTGCTCAAGGTGCTGCTGGAGGTCGATGCGTAAGAGGGCGTTCGAAACATCGCCGCGTGACTCTTAACTCAAATTGACCCGCATCCCCCTTCCGGCCTAAAACCCCGCCCCCTTCGGTTCTCCCACCTGAGCCATTCTGGCTGAAATCCCCCTTTCAACTTCCTTCCGGTTAGTCCGCCCCATGCGGTTTCCATCCGTCATCTATTTGGCAGTGTTGGCATTGCTGAGCTGTTGCACGCTCGCCTGCGACAGCATGAGGTTCGCGCGTTCGTCGCCTCAGCAAGCGACGGCATTCAAGCTGCCGACGTTGACCGCGCCGCGCGATTCCGTCGAAGTGGACATCGTCTTTGTCGATCGGCCAGTCAGTGATCCGTTACTGGGGAAAACTCTGTGGCGTGAGATCGATCAAGTGGGCACGCTATCCGCCGACCAACGTGCCACGATCCGCGAAGCCGGGTTGCTGGTGGGACACGTGGGCTCATCACCTCCCGACGCGCTGCAATCGCTGCTCAACCTGACCGACGAGGACCAGGAACGTCAGCGCCGCGAAGCCAACGGCATCCCGAAAACCGCCGCACGCCGTGTCGCTCTGCCAGCCGGAACAGACACCGAGATCTGGTCGAATGAGCCGGTCGCTCAACGCACGGTGACTTTGAACGCGGGAAAACCATTGGAACTCACGAACGCTCGCGGCCTCTTAAGACTAAAGGCCGAACGCAGCCAAGAGGGCTGGGCTCGCCTCGACTTCATGCCGGAACTGCATCACGGTCAAACCGGGACGCGCCCCTTCGCCGGCAGCGCCGGATGGATCTACCGCACGACTCAAGAAGTCATCCCCTGCTTCGCTCAACATTTCTCCGCCAACCTCAATGTCGGCGAGATGTTGGTCCTGACCTGCGACCGTGAACGCACAGGCACACTGGGCCAAAGCCTGTTCCAATTCGAGGACAGTGCCGGCCCCAAACAACGCCTCGTCGTCGTCCGCCTCGCCGAACTGCGAGAGATCGCACCCAATCGAGTACAGGCCAAGTAGCTCAACGTCGCCGTCTCGCTCAGCGAGACGAGCCGAACGCTTCACCGACATCATCCGCTCAATCACCCCGTAACAACGATCGACGTTTCCGGCGTGTGCGGCTTTCATCTCGCGCAGCGAGATGGCTACAGTGGCCAACATGCCGGACATCCTGCTGACTACGCTGAATGCCAAGTACCCGCACTGCGCGTTCGGGCTCAGATACTTGTTCGCCAACCTCGGCGACCTGCAATCGCGAGCCGAAATGATCGAGTTCACGATCAACGACGCCACGCTGGAAGTGCTCGACGCGATCGTCTCACGCAACCCAAAGATCGTGGGCCTGGGCGTCTACATCTGGAACATCGACCACGCCACGCGACTGGTGGCAGCCCTCAAACGATTGCGGCCCGACATCATCGTGATTCTCGGCGGCCCGGAGGTCAGCTTCGAGGTCGAAGATCAACCGATCGTGCAGTTCGCCGACTACGTCATTACCGGCGAGGGAGACCTCGCCTTCGCGAATCTGTGTCGCTCGCTGTGCGACGGTTCGTGTCCGCCCGACAAGATCATCGCGGCGGAACTGCCCAAGCTGGATGATCTCGTCCTGCCTTACGACCTCTACTCCGACGAAGACATCGCTCATCGCGTGATCTACGTCGAAGCCTCACGCGGTTGCCCTTTCACCTGTGAGTTTTGTTTGTCGGCACTCGACATCCCCGTGCGTCAATTCCCTCTCGAAGCGTTCTTGGCCGCGATGCAACGACTGCTCGACCGAGGCTGCCAAGCCTTCAAGTTCGTCGATCGCACCTTCAACCTGAATCCGCGAGTCAGCAAGGCAATCCTGCAATTCTTTCTCGACCGGATACGCCCCGGTTTGTTCCTGCACTTCGAGATGATCCCCGACCGCCTGCCGGAATCATTGCGTGAGTTGATCGTGCAGTTCCCTCCCGCCGTGCTGCAATTCGAGGTCGGCGTGCAGACCTTCAACGACGACGTCGCCGAACTCATCAGTCGCCGCCAGGACAACGAACAACTCGCCGCCAATTTTCGTTTTCTGCGAGAGCAAACCGGCGTCCACATCCACGCCGACCTGATCGCCGGCCTGCCGGGCGAAACGCTCGACAGCTTCGCCGCCGGCTTTGACCGCCTGCTCGCACTGCGCCCACAAGAGATCCAACTCGGCATTCTGAAACGCCTGCGCGGCACACCGATCATCCGCCACGATTCCGCAGAGCAAATGGTCTACAGCCCGTCCGCCCCATACGAAGTGCTCAGCACGCGCGTGTTGTCCGCTGCCGATCTCGGCCGCCTGCGCCGCTTCGCTCGCGCGTGGGACTTACTCGGCAACAGCGGCAACTTCGTCGAGACACTCCCGCTGCTGTGGCGCGACGAGTCTCCATTCTGGACGCTCTGGCGATTGACCGACTGGCTCTACGAACGTCTTGGCCGTTTCGTCGGCATCCCGCTACTGAAGCTGACCGAATTAGTCTTCGAGTTCGCTGCATCGCAACTCGGCCGCGATCGCGACGAGATCGTCCCGATATTGCTCCGCGACTATCAACGTGGCGGACGCTCAGACTTGCCGCTGTGCCTGCGCGAGCGACTGCCGAAAGAATCCACTGCTCGCGCCGAGCCTGCCGGAAGCACGCCGTCATTGCCTCGCCAATCGAGACACGCTCGCCCAATTCGGACGGTTTAAAATTCAAATTTGTGAGCCGCAAGGCGCTAGCCGCGGGTCGGTGAACGATGCCCGCGGCTAGACACAATGGAAGGACCAGTCGCTCACGTCAGCGTGGGTTATGTTGAGCGGAGCATTTTGAATGTTCCACTTCACACAGAGCCACAAACGGGAGGACTGGTCCGATGAGTAAGCTACGTTACGTTGGTTTGGACGTCCACAAGGACACGATCGTGATCGCGGTTGCGAGTTTGCTACGAGGCGGGGCCGACCGGGTTTGGGTTGTGTCGGCGGTTGAAGAAGGCGGGGATCGACGGCACGGTCGTCGCGCCGTCGCTGGTGCCTCAGCAGGGGTCGCGGGTGAAGACGGATCGGCGAGATGCGCGGCGGTTGGCTCACTTTCTGCGGTCGGGAGATCTGACCGCGGTGTGGGTTCCCGATGAGCAGACGGAAGCGTTGCGTGATCTGGAGCGTTCGCGGGATGACGCCAAGAATGCGGAGCGAGTGGCGCGGCATCAACTCGACAAGTTCTTGTTGCGGAACGAGCGGGTGTTTCACGACGGCCGCTCGTGGACGCAGAAGCACAGCGCGTGGTTGAAGTAGCAGAAGTTTGACGATCCCTACTTCTACTGTCCGGTTTAGGTTCTTAGCTGGTTCTTGAGTGGTGGAAGGAGATTACGAGATTCGTAGCGTGAAGCACGGGCGAGTTCGTTTCGTTGGAGCCAACGTTGTGTGGTGGCAG
>SXGT01343780.1_pt1 | contig 40451 bp, 32 predicted proteins | sample 3176221 | NCBI WGS metagenome assembly SXGT01 (sample SAMN11356862, study PRJNA531348) | freshwater metagenome | isolation source: freshwater sample F1-120 | place: China: Fuxian Lake, Yuxi | collected 2017-12-25
GAGGGAGAGGGGACCGGAGGGTCAGATTATCCACACCGGCCACGTCCGCCAGCTCGACCTCGCTGTGGATGTGCCGCCGAGTGAACTTTCCGCCGTCTGCTCCAACGAGCAGTGGGGGGAAGTCTACGAGCGGCTGGTGGAGTTGATCCAGTCGCATCGGAGCACGCTGGTGTTCGTGAACACCAGGAGATTGGCGGAGCGGATTGCTCTGCGGCTGCGGGAAGTGCTCGGTGAGGAAGCGGTTGCCGCTCATCACGGCAGCCTGGCTCGGCATATCCGTCTGGACGCGGAACAGAAACTCAAGGATGGGAAGCTCAAGGCCATCGTCGCCACCGCTTCGCTGGAAATGGGGATCGACATCGGCTACATCGACCTAGTTTGCCAGATCGGCTCCAACCGCTCCATTGCCAACTTCTTGCAGCGCGTCGGCCGGAGCGGGCATTCGCTGGGAGCACTCCCCAAAGGCCGGCTCTTTCCGCTGACCCGCGATGAGCTGATCGAAGGGATGGCCATGATCAGGGCGGTCCGAGAGGGAAACCTCGACCGGATTGAAATCCCGCAGTCCCCGCTCGACATCTTGGCCCAGCAAATCGTGGCTGCCGTCTCCTGCGAAGAATGGGGCGAAAACGAGCTGTACAACCTCTACCGGCGGGCATATCCCTACCGCAATCTCTCGCGGCAGGATTACGACGACATCGTGAAGATGCTCGCCGAAGGGGTGAAGGCCGGCAACAAGGCGGGCGTCTATCTGCATCGGGATCAGATCAACGGCAAGCTGAAGGCCAAACGCCACGCGCGGATGGCCGCCATCATGTCGGGGGGCGCGATTCCCGAGCAGGCCGAGTATCGCGTCGTGACCGAGACCGAAAAGACCGTCGTCGGCACCGTGGACGAAGACTTTGCCATCGAGAGCTTGCGCGGCGACGTTTTTCTTTTGGGCAATACTTCTTGGATTATTCGCCAGGTCACCGGCGGCGAAGTCATCGTCATCGATGCCGGCGGCGCTCCGCCCACGATTCCCTTCTGGCTCGGGGAAGCACCGGGGCGGACGGTGGAGTTGTCCGGCGAACTCTCGCGGCTGCGAAGTGATATCGCGGAAAAAATCGACAGCGCCATCACCTGGCTACAAACCGACTGCGGAGCATGCCCTTGGGCCGCGGAACAGGCAGTTCGCTATATCGCCGCCCAGAAAGCCGCCATCGGCCGGGTGCCAACGCGAGAGGAAATCGTCTTCGAGCGGTTCTTCGACGAGTCGGGCGGGATGCAGCTCGTGATTCACTCGCCGCTCGGCTCGCGGATCAACAAGGCCTGGGGGCTCGCCCTCCGCAAACGCTTCTGCCGCAGCTTCGATTTCGAGCTTCAGGCGGCAGCGGACGAGAATGGGGTGCTCCTCTCCATCGGCCCGCAACACAGCTTTGCCATTGAGAGCCTGTTTCCGATGATTGGGCCACATAATGGGCAGTATTTGCTGGAGCAGGCCCTGCTGGCCGTGCCGATGTTCGGTGTCCGCTGGCGGTGGAACATTACGCGGGCGCTCGCCGTGCTGCGGATGAAGAATGGGAAAAAAGTGCCGCCGTTCTTGCAGAAATTCCGCAGCGAGGATCTGCTGGCCCAGACCTTTCCAGAAACGGTTGGTTGCCTGGAAAACCATCACGGCGATATCCAGGTTCCCGACCATCCCATCGTGCGGCAGACGATGCACGACTGCCTGACCGAGGCGATGGACTTGCCAAGGTGGCTGGCGATGTTGCAAGAAGTGAAGGACGGCACGATCAAGTTCTTTCCCATCGACACCCGCGAACCGTCGCCATTTTCGCACCAGATTCTCAACGCCAATCCGTATTCGTTCCTCGACGACGCTCCACTGGAAGAGCGGCGGACACGGGCGGTCACCACGCGGCGGTCCCTCAGCGTCGAGGATTTTCGCGACCTGGCGAAGCTCGACCCCGAGGCCATCGCGCAGGTCAGCCAGGATGCCTGGCCGCTGATTCGCGATGCCGACGAGCTGCACGATGCGCTGCTGAGCTTTGGTATCGTATTTGCCGACGAGTCGACGGCATGGAACCGTGAGTTTCAAGAACTAGTGACAGCCGGCCGGGCGGCGGAGGTGACGCTTGCTCACGGAAAACGGGGCTGGATTGCCGCCGAGCGCTGGCCCCTGGTGCAGGCAGTGTATCCCGGCATCATCGCCAAACCAGTCCCGCAACTGCCACCGGCGCTGCAAAAAGAATGGGAGCCGGCAACGGGGCGACTGGAACTTGTGCGGGGACGCATCCTCACGTCCGGTCCCACGACCGCGGCGGACATCGCCCAGCGGCTGCTGCTGGAAGAGAGCCAGGTGGAAGCATCGCTCGAATCGCTGGAGGGTTCGGGCATTGTCATGCGTGGAAAGTTCACGGAGGCGGCGCAAGCGAATGGTGAGGACAAGAGCCGTACCGAGTGGTGCGAACGGCGCTTGCTGGCCCGCATTCACCGCATGACTCTCGACGGCCTGCGGCAGAAAATCCAGCCCGTCGCACCGGAGGTCTATCTCGATTACCTCACGCGGCAACACGGCTTGCATCCTGCCCAGCAGAAAAAAGGGGAAGCCGGCCTGCGCGAAGCAATTCTGCAACTGCAAGGGTTTGAACTTTCCGCCGGCATGTGGGAGGAAAAAGTTCTATCCGCCCGCGTGGCCGAGTACGATCCGCAGTGGCTGGACCTGCTGTTCATGTCGGGCGAAGCGATGTGGGGCCGCCTTCGCCCGCCGATTCGGGACGAAAAGGATGGCCCAGGCATGGCCGCGCTCAACCGGACGATGCCCATCGCCCTATTGATGCGGCACGACCTCTCGTGGCTGCTGCCGCGGGAACGGGTGAAGGTGGATGCCTTCGCGGGAGGCAAAGCGCAGGACGTGCTCGGAGTCTTGTCGGTTCGTGGGGCACTCTTCTATCAGGAACTCAAGGGGCTCACCGGACTGCTGCCGACGGAGCTGGAGGAAGCGCTCCGGGAGCTGGCCGCACTTGGCCTCGTTTCGTCCGACACGTTCGCTGCCGTCCGCTACATTTCCAAAGGAACCAAACAGACGGTCAGCCGCCGCCTCTGGCCAAAAAGGAAGGCCTTGCATACCGGCACTTCGCCAGTCGGCCGCTGGTCCCGTTTTCCGGGGGAGACGCAGCCGCCGGAGAATGAGGAATACTTGCAGCGGTGGTGCAAACAACTTCTCCATCGCTACGGCGTTGTCTTCCGCGACTGCCTGACGCGGGAGAATGCCGCGCCGCCGTGGTATGAACTGGTCCGGGTCTTCCGCCGGATGGAACTGCGTGGCGAAGTCCGCGGCGGCCACTTCATTGCCCGGGTCGCCGGCGAGCAATTTGCCCAGGAAGCAGCCGTCTCGCAACTGCGGACGCTGCGGGATGCTCCCGACGAAGGTCAGTGGTGCATTCTCTCCGCTGCCGATCCCGTCAATCTTTCGGGCATCATCACCGACGGTCCTCGCATCCCCGCCATGCACAAAAACTCGGTGATCCTTCAAGCGGGCCGCTGCGTCGCCGCCAAAGTCGCAGGGCGTATCGAGTTTTTTGCCGAAGTTGAGCCGATCACGCAGATGGCCATGCGGCGCTCGCTGCAAGTCGGGCGGCGCATCACGAGCAATCTCGAACTCGCGTCAGCCTAAGCCTGGAGCGCGGCTCGCTTATCCGCGATGAACTTGGCGTGGTGGGTCACGTGATTCGTCACCCGGCGGAGCAGTGATTCCAGGGTCATTTCCCCCGCTTCGCTGTGGACGCCCAACCGCTGGAAATCGGCCGCGGGGAGAGTACGGAGGGTGCGAGTCATCGACTGGCGGCAGGATTCAATCACGTTCAGCTCTTCCGCCAGATCCCGCTGGTGATAGGCGAATTTGGCGGCGAAGGCGTTTTCGTCCCGGCCAAAGAACTTCGGTTTGTCCTGTGTAAGAATCACTTTCATCCGGTCGAGATACACCGGCTCAAAATCGGCCAGGTGGCAGACCACTTCCAGAATGCTCCATTTGCCGGGAATGGGGCGAGCGCGAACCTGCTCAGCGGTGAGGCCAGCGACGAGCTTGCGAAGTTCCGCGGGACCGGCCGCGTATTCGTCAATGAGAGTGGCAATAGACATTGCTTAGCTCGCTTTCTTGGGAATTTCGACTCCCATATCCTTGAGCAACATCTGCATGTCGTCCCAGACGAGCTTTTTGGCGTCGGGGGAGCGGAGCAGATAGGACGGGTGATAGGTGGCGATGACTTTGCTGCCGCGATACGTGAAGAATTTGCTCCGCAGTCGCCCGATGGCTTCCCCCGTTTCGAGCAGCGACTGGGCGGCGTGCGTTCCGAGGCAGACGATGTAGTCGGGCTGGAGAATTTCCAATTGCCGCTCCCAGAACGGGCGGCAGTTGGCCAGCTCATGCGGCTCCGGCGGGCGGTTGTCCGGCGGGCGGCATTTGAGGGTGTTCAGGATGTAGACTTCTTCCCGTTTCCAGGTGCAGGCCTCGATGATCTTGTTGAGGAGTTGCCCCGCCCGGCCGACGAACGGCTCCCCTTGTTTGTCCTCGTCGGCTCCCGGCGCTTCGCCGAACAGAACTACTCGCGGCGTCACGGCGCCGACACCGAACACCGTTTGCGTCCGGTAAGCCGCCAGCTCGCGGCAGAGCTTACAACCCTTTACTTCGCCACTGTTGATTAAGTCCAAAGCTACCGTTCGGGCGTCCTTTCCCTCCACATTCGGCGGATAGGGCTGTCGCAGGAGCGAGCCCGCTGCAGGACCGACCGGAACAGCTTTCGCACGAGGCATGTCGGGTTCCTTCCGAAGAGTTGGTGGCGGCGGCACGTGGGGTAGGCTTCCAGCCTGCCCGGCCAGGCTTTGGTTGGAAATTGCAGCTTTCAACCCTTCCACTGGCGGCGGCAGCTTCCCAATCTGCATCACCCCCGCTCGTGACAAGCTCTCCAACCGCTGCGTCAGGATGCGGCGAGCGCGAGCCAGGGATGCATCGTCGGTGGGCATAGCATGGTTATAGAATCGCGAGAAGCAGGAGAGAAGGAGCCAGAAAGACAAAGCGTTTGCAAATTACAGTTCGTCCCCAGCTTGCGGCGGTCGTTTGGCGACTTTAGCCAGCACCTTTTTGAACTTCCGCCTATCCGCCCGCTGCGCCCGTTCATTCAGATAGCTCTCGGTCGCCAGCGCCGAAACCTTCTCGGCCACGGCCGTGGTAATGAACTGGTTGATCGAGATATTGTCCCGCTCCGCGAGGTCGCGCAGCGACCGATGGAGCGAGTCTGGTAAACGCAGACTGATATTGCTCACTGTGTTTCTCCCAATTGCCGAAGAAAATCTCCCGGCCGAATTGCCTCGATTCCAAACGAATCTATCCCGGTAAAGTCGCGCAGGTTAAAGGTCACAATTTTGGAACAGCGGGCGGCTACGGCAAGTTCAAGTAGCATGTCGTCCTTGGCATCCTTGAGCCACGGCCGCCATAGATAAAATATCTCGTGCCTTTGGCCGGCCGCACAGATCTGGTCCATAACTACCGAAATGTCCCTTTGACTCAAGCCCAGTTCCGCACGGTGCCGCAAGCAAACGTCCTCGTATTCCATCACTAATGGCACTGACAAATGAAAATCGAAATCTCCCTCATCCAAACGCTGCAGCAACTGGTGAGAGGTCCCTAGTTGAGACCAAAGGCCCGCCAGAATGACGTTGGTATCAATGACGATTTGAGGCCGTCCCATCGTGGTATTGTAGGCGATACCATGCGTTTGGGCAATGCCGAAGGTGATCTCACCGAGGACTGGTAATGGGATGGGGTGATGAGGAGATGATGAAAAGGCCTGCTCCTTATCCCCTCATCTCATCATCCCCTCATCTCATCATCCCCTCATCTCATCATCCCCTTATCTCATCATCCCCTTATCCCATCACCTCGCCCGCTCCCCCCTCACTGACTATGATAAAGGTGGGTAATTTTCACCATCACCCGCTCAGTCCCCTCCATGCCCGTCCCTCAAGTCGTCATCGTCGGTCGTCCCAACGTCGGCAAATCCAGCATTCTCAACTGGATGGCCGGCCGGCGGATTTCCATTGTCGATGACAAGGCCGGGGTGACCCGCGACCGGATTGCCTACCTGATGGAAGAGCGAGGGCGGTTCTTCGAAATCGTCGATACGGGCGGCATCGGCATCATTGACGACGACAACCTCACCAAGCAGGTCGAGGAGCAGATTGAAACGGCCATCGACTCGGCGGACGTGATCCTGTTCGTGGTCGATACTCGCGATGGTGTCATGGCCCTCGACGAGCAGGTCGCCAAGCGACTGCGGTATGTCGATAAGCCGATCATCTGCGTGGCGAACAAGGCGGACGCGGAGACGCTGGATTCGCAGGCGGACGAGTTCTACAAGCTCGGCCGCGGCAAGCTGATCAAAGTCAGCACTATGCAGAACCGCAACAAGCACATCCTGCTCAACATGATCCTCGAACGGCTGCCGGAGGTGACCGCAGCGGAAGCAGAGGCGGCGGAAGAGCCGGTGATGAAGATCGCGATCGTCGGCCGCCGCAACACGGGGAAGAGCACGTTCATCAACACGCTGACCCAGGCGGAGCGGGTGATCGTCAGCGAGATTCCCGGCACCACACGGGACAGCGTCGACGTCCGGTTCGAGCTCGACGGCAAAACGTTCATGGCCATCGACACGCCGGGCGTTCGCCGCAACAAAAGCGTCAAGACCGACATCGACTTCTACAGTCTCCACCGGGCCCAGCGGAGCATCCGTCGCGCCGACGTGGTGCTGCTGTTCTTCGATTGCACGCAGCGGCTCAGCAAAGTCGACAAGCAGCTCTGCCAGTACATCGGCGACAACTTCCGCCCCTGCATCTTCGTGGTCAACAAGTGGGACCTGCTCTACGGCCAGATGCCGACGGAGCGGTGGGTCACCTACCTGCGGGACAACTTCCCCACCATGTGGCACGTCCCCATCGCCTTCATCACCGGCGAGACGGGCAAAAACGTCAAAGCCCTGCTCAACCACGCCCAGATGCTCTTCAAGCAGTCGCAGGACCGGGTCACCACCAGCGAGCTCAACCGCCTGGTCCGGGCCGCCATGAAAAAAACCCCGCCCCCGATGTTCGGCTCGTTCCGCCCCAAGGTCTACTACGCCACCCAAGTCGGCACCCAGCCCCCCACGCTGGTCCTGATGTGCAACGAGCCCAAAGCCTTCCAACCCGCCTACCGCCGCTACCTGCTGGGCATCTTCCGCGACTACCTCAAATTCGGCGAAGTCCCCATCAAGCTCTATCTCAAAAAACGGGGGACCAGCGACAAGCGCGACGAAGTCGAGCCCGAAGTCAGCGACGAAGTGGTCGCTTCGCACGAAGAATTGATGGCCGCTGGCCAAAACGGCGACGATGTGGACAGCGCCATCTCGGATTCTGGAGATGTGCTGGCGGTGGACGGGGGGAGTGATAGTGTGCTGGAGGAGGGGGAGCAGTAGAGATGTCGCTCGAGCAGGAGCATGTCATCGATGCAATTGGCATCGATAGAGAAACCGGGCATATCGTTCTTACGATTGCGGATTCTTGGGACTGGGCGGACAAGAACGGTCATTTACTGGCATTACAAGCTAAGATCAATGCCTACCTTGAATTCATCGAATCTAAACAGATAAACGATGCCGTTCCCGGTGCATCTGAGAAGCCAATTACAATTGACATCGTCACCAAGTATCCGATGCCAATTTCGGGTATTGAACTGCTGGAGAAGACACATTCTGTCGCCAGCGACTTGAATGTAACGGTTTCGCATAGACATCTTCCTGTTGTAACTCCGTAGTCCAACTCTGAAGTGAGTCCGACCCCACCGGCCTTGTGCCGGTCGGTGAGTTGATTCTGCACTAGAACGGGCTCTGAGCGCGAATCGATGCCCTCACCGACCTCGCGCCCTGTGGAGCAGATGATTCCACGCGGGGAATCATTCGTTCCACCGGCACGAGGCCGGCGGGGACGTGTTTTCGAACGCCGCTTTCTAGTACAAAATCAGCGTTCCACCGGGGCGAGCCCGGTGGGGACGAAGGCAGCAGAGGAACGCCGCTGGTCCCCGACCCCACCGGCCTTGTGCCGGTTGGTGAATTGATTCTGCACTAGAATAGGCCAATAAACAAACTGGCCCCCGCCGGCCTCGTGCCGGTGGAGCCAATGATTCCCCGCGTCGAAAGCGACATGCCCCAGCCGCTTTACACCCCCGAGAACACCCGCGCTGCCTACCAGCTCATCTGGTCCTACGCCCTCTTCTGGCACCATCCGCCGAAGAGCTTTGATTGGCTCGAAGATTTGAAGCGGGCGACCGAACCAGACCACATCCGCGTCCTCAACCACTCCTTCGACCCGCCACACGTCAGCAAGTTCCTGGTGAGCACACTGCCGGCCGTCGCACCAGACGTCATCCCGCATCGGATCAAAGGCCGGCTGCAGCACCTGCTGCAGCGGGAGATGCCGAATGCCTTTCGGCGAAATTATTCGCTGCGGAGCATCGGCTCGACGAAGCGGGACAAGGTGGAGGCGTATCTCGCCTCGCAACTTGAGCATCACACGATGGCCGATGAACGGGTCCAGGAGCGATTGGCGGAGTACCAGATTTCTGAGCCGCAAGTCGATCTATCACGCGAGCGGCAGACCTCTCACGCCATCTACTAGTACAACCTACACCTTGTTTTTGTGATGCAAGATCGGGATATGCACCTGGTCCACGGTGAGCTCTCGGCTATCCGGGATATGATCTGTGGCGCCGCCAAGTCGAAACGTCATCTTCTCTCGCGGGCAGCGATACTGCCGGACCATGTCCATCTGGCGCTTGGCTGTCATTTGGACGAAAGCCCGGAGGTCGTTGCGCACTCGTACATGAACAACCTTTGCTTCGCGCTGGGAATGACGCCGGTGTTTCAGTACAGCTACTGGGTGGGAACGTTTGGGGAGTACGATCTGGGAGCGGTGAAGTAGCGATTGTCAGGAATCATGGGCTCCACCGGCACGAGGCCGGTGGGGGCCGAGCAAACGTTGGTGGTTCGTGGCTAGTGCAGAATCAGTTCACCGAAGGGCACAAGGCCGGTGGGGTCGGACATGGAGCAGGCCCACATACTGCGTCAAGCGCACGAAATGCCGCTAAAATCACACGGTTATTCCACCCGCTCATTCACTCTTCCCACGTACAGTACCTCCGCCTCCGCCTTCCCCGGCGGGAGCAGGACGAGGCCTCCCTTGGGGTGGTCGATTTCCACGAGGCAGTTGGCCGTGCCGGCAGCGTGGCGGGCGAGAATGGCCTCCATGGCCTGAACGGCCGCGACGGTTTGGCGGTCGGCGGAGAGGTCGTTGTAGGACAGGCGGCGGGCGGCAGCGAGACGCTCGGGCCGCTCGCTTTCCGGGCCGCCGAACTGGACCGTGGCAACCTCGCGGACGAACCGCTCTAGCACCTCCACGCCGTAACCCCGCTGGCTCCGCTCTCCCCACGGCTCCAGGAAGGTGCCGTTGTAGTGGTTGTTCATGTTGATTTTGCGAGTCAGCGGCGTCCGCCCCTCCACCGTGCATTCCACGCCGCGCTTGCGGCTGTGGCAGTTCCAGACGCCGTTGTCGAAGCGGAACTGCACCTCCTGGTCGACGTAGCCGGGAAAGTTATCGGGGGTGACCCAGCTCGTGTGGATGTCGAAGGCCGCCTGTCGCTGGTCGGCATACTCATAGATGAGCCGGAGCTGTGTGCTGTCCCAGGTGTCCCCCGCCGGCGAACCGACGATGCCGCGTTGCCCGGTGCAGGCCACACTGACCAGCCGTCCGCCGAACGTGAAATCGATGAGCTTGATGTAATGCACAGCGACATACGTCCCGGGGTTGCGGCCGGCAATCCACTCCGCGAACTGCCCTGTGGCGATGGACTTCGGCTCCAGCAGAGTGCAGTAGCCGGTGTTGACATGCTGGAGCTCGCCATCCGCCACCAGTGTGTGGAGCTTTTTGTGGTCTGGGTCGAGGAGCTTGTGATAGACGACCTTGGCGAGGACGTTGTGTTTTATCGCGAGCGCCGCTAGCTCATCGAGCTCTTGCAGCGTCAACACCGAGGGCTTCTCGATGAGCACATGCTTGCCTGCAAGGATCGCCGCCTTCGCCGCGTAGAAGTGCCGGTCATCGGGCGTGGCCACGCAGACGAAATCGACGCCGCTCTTCAGCAGTTGCCCGATGGAATCCGGCTCTTTAAAGCTCGCGAACTTTGCAATCTTGTCTCCAGCCGCTTTGCGGTAAGCCTCCGCCCTGCTGCCGGTGCGACTGGCGACGGCGGCGAGACTGACGCGGCAGATGCCAAATTTGTTGCTGAAGATTCCTTCCGCGTGCGCCTGTTCGAAGAACGGGCGGTAGGTCTCGTCAAATATCATTCCGAGGCCGACCATGCCGGCGCGGAGGGAGTGAAAGGATGATCGCATGGTGAAGGATACGTGCGTGGATGGAGAAAACGACCATTATAAGCGGCGACAAGGTGCCCACGGAGGGGCTAACTCCATTGACCGTTCACCGCCACTCGGGAATACTCGCCTGCTGGTCTCTTTGCCATCGCAACCTCAGGGGGTCGGGAGTCTTTCGCGTTGTTGCGTGTGCCAAGTGGAAAATCACTGACGCAAAAGGCTCCCGACCCCGACCTTAACTTGAACCCCGACCCACCTCTTCCTACCGGCGCTCTCCGTCCGCTGTTCGCGCTGGCTTTGCCGGTGATGGCGGAGGAGTCGCTCAATTTGCTGGTAGGGTATACGGACTGGTATCTGGCGGGGCATTTCTTGCCGGGGGAGGAGCCGAAGGCGGCGATGGGGTTGATGTCGTACGTGCTCTGGATTCTGCCGACGCTGTTTTCGCTGATTTCGATTGGGGCGATGGCCCTGGTCGCCCGCTTCGTCGGGGCGGGGATGCGGAAGGAGGCGAGCCACGTCGTCAACCAGGCGATGCTGCTCGGGATCGTGGCGGCGGGTGTCGGCATTGTCTTTTTCATGGCTGGCGGACAGTGGTTTGTCTCCGCCATGCAGCTTCGGCCAGAGGCGGCTGAGCTGGCGCTGCGATACATCCGGATCATGACGCCGGCGATTCCCGCCATCATGCTTGAGCAGATCGGCTCGGCCTGTCTTCGCGGTTCGGGGGATGCCGTTACGGGGCTGATTGCCCGCGTGGTTCTCAATGCGGTCAACATGTTTCTGGCGACGGCATTCGTCACCGGCTGGGGTCCATTTCCCAACCTCGGCTGGGATGGGCTGGCGATTGGTACGGCGACCGGCCACATGATTGGCGGGCTCATTATCCTGGGAATGCTCCTTCGGGGCCGCAACGGCATGCAGCTCACCATCGGCTGGCCACGGCCGGACTGGACAACGATTCGACGGCTGCACCGGATTGGCCTTCCCGGCGGATTCGACGCGACATCCGTCGTCGTCTGCCATCTCATCTACGTCTCCATCATCAACGCCCTGGGCACCAAGGCGACCGCCGCCCACGGCCTGGCCTTGCAGATTGAAGCTCTCGCCTATCTCCCCGGCTCGGCGTTCCATGTCGCTGCCGCCACGCTCGCCGGCCAGGCCCTCGGCGCTGGCCAGCCGCAGCGGGCAGTGCGCTCGGTGACCACCGCGGCGATCTGCGGCGTTGTGGTGATGTCGCTCGCCGGGCTGCTGTTCTACTTCGCGGGAGAGCATCTGGCGCAGTTCTTCATCGGCAGCCCGACGGAACTGACGCGGCACTCCGGCAATCTGTTAAAAATCGTCGCCTGCGGCTGCCCCGCATTGGCGCTGCTCAACGTTCTCACCGGCGGCCTCCGCGGCAGTGGCGACACCCGCGTTCCTCTCGCCATCACGTTCATCGGCCTCGTCGGCATTCGCATTCCGCTTGCTTGCTTTCTGGCCTGGGACCAGATTCCATTGCCCTTCACCGAGGGCACGCTTTCCGGCCTGGGTTTCGGCGTCGAAGGGGCGTGGCTCGCAATGGTCATCGATGCCTCGGTTCGGAGCCAGCTCGTGCTGTGGAGGTTCTGGCAGGGAGGGTGGACGAAGGTCAAAGTCTGAAGGACGAATTCCGAATGGCGAATGGAAGAACTGCCCTCCTAAATTCGTCATTCGCCATTCGGAATTCGTCATTCTTCCCCTGCCGCTCCGCACCGCCTAAAATCATCCCATGCTCCCTCCCAAGCCCGAGCGGCCCGAAATTTTTGAACGGCCTGCCAACTCGTGGATATCCATCGCCCTCGTCGCCGGTTTCGGCATCCTGATGGCCGCGACCATCAGCATTCTGACGATGGGCTATTTCCTCTGGATTTTTCTGCTGGCATTTGCGGTATTTGCCATCATCGCCCTGCAATACCTCGTGTGGGGATATTGGTTCGAGCGGATCTATCGCAGCAATTTGCCGCCGGACGACGACATTCCCACCAGCAGCCACTCGTGATTAGCGCTTCCCGCGGCGTCAAAGACTTCGCAAGAATTCCACCAAGTCCCTTACTTCCTCAGCTGAAAAGCTTTCTTCGCCTGGATGCTTCCGCGGCGAGAACACTTCCGCCAGCGTCTTCGCCGAGCCGTCGTGAAAGAAGGGACCGCGGTGCGAAAGGCCCCGGAGGCTGGGGGGGTTGAAACGGACGTTTCCTTCTTTGTCCTTGAGGCCGACGTCGTAGGTCTCCGGCGATGTGTACGTCGGGGGAGCGTGGCATCGGGCGCAGTCATGCTGTTCGAAGACTTTCTGGCCGCGGGCGACGGCGGCTTTGTCCAGGGTGCCACGGAGGACATCCAGTGGAGGAGGCAGTTCCAGAGTATCAAGGTACGCGGCAATGGACTGGATCTGATTCTCCTGTGGAGCTTCGTCGGACTGCATGGTTTTTTCCAGGCTGCTCCTGATTTGCTCGGCGAAGTCTTTCACTTTGCCATTCCAGGCATAGGGTGCTGTGTCCTTCTGACCGAGCAAGGACAAAACTCGTTTCGGCGCGCCGAACGACAAATCGCTAAGGTTATCATTGAGCTGTCCGTTGGCGTGTCCACTGCTGTGACAACTGTTGCAGCTCATCCAGCCGTCGTGAGAGAGATTGGCATCGTGGAACAGAACCTCTCCCCGCTCGATTTGCGTCAGATCGGGCTGCCTGCCAAGCGGAATCGTGGCTGTCACTTCGCGATCCGCCAGGCTCACGAGCGAGAGTGAGTCGTCGTACATGTTGGCGACAAATGCGGACTTGCCGTCCGGAGCAATTCTCACCGCCACCGGCCGCCTACCGACAGGGACGCGGTACAGGCTGAAATCATCTTCCTTGCCGAGCGTGATGTGATTGACACCCGAGAGCGTGACGACGACCGTCCCTGCGGCGGACATGTCGAGCCCGCCGGGGTCGCCCGAGCCCTTGCCCGGCTCGCCAAGCGGGTGCATGTGGGCTCCGTGGTAAAGTTCCTTGCCGCCAGCCAGGGCCGATTCCACCTTGAGCCAGCGGAGGTCGTTGGACATCAACATTCCCCAATGGACGTCGTTCTGAATTGTGTGGGCCAGATCGTTGAGCATCTGGTGGGCGACCAGGATCTTTTTCCCGTCCACGCTGACGCCCAGGCCGCGGATGTTGTGGCCGGGGAATTCCTTGGAGACTTGCAGCGAAAGGTCCGCCGGATCAAAAAACGCCAGCCGACCGGCAAAGGCGTCGGCAACGGCCAGCTTGTTTTCCTTGGCGAGCAGCGTTTGCTCGCGCGGGGCAAACGAAAGGTCCACCTGCTTCGCCAGGACCAACGGCTGGTTGGCATCATCCTTGATATCGATGGCCGACACTCGCCGGGACCAGAGAGACGCAACGAAACAGCGATTGCCATCCGCTGCCGCGATAATATTAACTGGGTAGGGACTAACCGGAAGCCGCTGGACGACTTTCAATTGATCGGCGGCTTCGATCTTTAGCAGGATCACTTCGTGAGCCGCTTCATCCGTGGCGAGCAGCAGGTTACGCTGCGCGAGGAATGCCAGGCTGGAAAGCTTTTTACCAGCGGCAACTTCGCTAATCACCTTTTTCTCACTCGCATCAACGACGGAAATTGTGCCGCTCTGCTGGTTGGCGACGTACAGAGTCTTGCCATCCCCCGAGAACTGCAGTGCCAACGGTCGCCGCAACATCGAGCGGCCCAGCAGCGGCTCGGCAGCTTGAATCTGGGACGCAAGCAGGGTGGCCAGGAGGAGGATGCCAACGCGGAAATGCATCAGGCCACCGGGAATAGGGGGGGAGGAATTGGCGGGAAGGAACCCACTTAGTTTGGCACATCCAGGCGCGGCGAACAAGAGAAAAGAGCGTTCTGTGTCCTATTCCGCATTGATCTGGTCAAGCTGATCCAGCAGAGCTTTTACGCTGGGGCGGTCCGACAGGGACTGGCCGACATAGGCGAAGCGGACTTCACCTTGCTTGTCCAGAATGTACGTCGCCGGTTTCGAGAGGTCGGCGCGGATGCCCAGGGCGTCGACGGCTGCGAGGTTGAGATCCAGGAGTAGCGGGAAGGGAGCATCGGCAGCGGTTTTCTTATCTCCCTGTACGCGGGCGGCGAAGGTGTCGAGAGTGCCGGCATCGGATTTTCGCGCAATGGGAAACACGACCAGCACTTCCGCGTCCCGTTGCGTGAACTTGGCGTAGTTGGCTATCAGTCGCGATGTCTGCGTGGAGCAGAAGGTGCAGATGTTTCCCACGGACTTGCCGTCCTTCTGCGTCTCGCTTCCCACAAAGCCGCGGGTGACGACCAGCACGAGGTTGGACTTGCCGCGGTAGCTGGCGAGATCGACTTTCTTTCCGGAGGAGTCCACGAACGACAGGTCGCCGAGCTCGGACGACTTGGGCTCGCTGTTTTGCCTGGCGTCGTCCTTGAATTTAATCGGCGAGCCCGCATCGCCGGGCAGGGTGGGCGCGCTGCAACCGGCGAGGAACAGCGCGAAACCGGCAAGGAAACAGGCATTCCAGCGACCAGGGTGCATCGTGCCATTCTAACATCGAGGGGGACTTCGGCCAGCACGGAGGGAGGTGCTCAGGAATCCGTACTCAGTACATCAAGCCACGAGTGGCCTTCGATCTCCACTGCAACGACGCATTCCTCGTCGGCAACCTCTTCCAGACGCACTTCCAACCGGGCTCCATAGGATTGCGGGTTAGTAATCGCCACGGTAGCGCTGGGGCCATCTGTCACTTCCGCCACCAATTCGGGGACTCCAGCCAGCGGCGGGCAGAAGGCCACGTGCGCGACAGCAGTTCTTTGACCGGGGGCAAATGAAATGCGGAGCATGATGGCGACCCGCTCCTGCTCCCCTCCGCGAAATCGTGTGATTTGCTGGAACACGTCCTGTGGCAACGAACCGTCGCCAGTTTCGACTTCATCCTCCGCGGGTTCGACAATAGACCTCGGCGAAACAAAGCTGCGGGCGACCGGTTGCTTGAGGTCTGAGTACGCCGTCCACCACCAGGCCGCCTCGCCAGTAAGAAAGGCCAGCCACGTCAACATCAACGCCCAGCTAGCCGTGCCCGGCAGCGATAACGCACAAAGAAGCATAAAGAGCACGATCCCAGGCAACACCGGCGCTACCAGAGCCAGAGACGATTCCTGTCTGCCCCGCGCCTGCCATCCCAACCGCCACGCCAGCCCCAGCAGAATTGCCAATCCTGATACCGCCAGCAGCGAGAAACCTCCCAGCGGCTGAATCAGCGCTCCGGCCATCCGCCGCGCCAAAAGGAGCAGCACCACAACCACGAACGCAGCCAGCCCGCTCGCCAACAGCGCCGTCAACAAATCCCTGCGCAGCACCGGCCAAGGAATTTGTGAAACTCTCGCGCCTTCCATGCGTAGCTCCTCAACAGTTCAACGTCACCCTTTCACGCCCACTGGGTCAAAATAGGCCGGCTCATTCGCGGGCCGCCATTTGATGTTGCAGCCGATGCTGGGGATTTGGCTTTCCAGCGGCGGTTTTCCGGCCAGGACGGCGTCGAGGGCAGCCCGCAGATCTTCCCCCGTCACCGGTTTGCCGTTCCCCGGCCGGCTGGAATCGAGCTGACCGCGGTAGATGAGCCTGCCCTGTTTGTCGAACAGAAAGAAGTCCGGCGTGCAGGCCGCTCCGTACGACTTGGCCACCTCCTGCGTCTCGTCGTAAAGGTATGGGAAGGGATACGCGCGTTCGTCGGCCTCATGGATCATCCGCTCCGGCGAATCCTCTGGATGCGCGGCCGCGTCATTGCTGTTGATGCCGACCATCGCCACGCCCTTGGGCATGTAATCGAGACCGATACGGGCCAGCTCCAAGGCGACGTGCTTCACGAACGGACAGTGGTTGCACATGAAGACCACCAGGTACGCCTTGGCGTCCTCAAAATCGGAAAGCCCTACAGTTCTCCCATCCACATTGACCAGGGAAAAATCCGGGGCCTTCGTGGCCAGCGGCTTCATTGTGCTTGCGGTTTTGACCATGGATTGCCCTGTTTTTCCCGAGATGAATGGTGCCGGCGAATAATCCTGCATCTTAGCCCGCGGTTGATATTTGCTCCAGTAGCGCGGCGGCGGGCGAGGCTTGGTGAATTCTGGGAATATTGCTCCTCCTCAAAGTCTCTTATGGGAGCAGTCATTGCCGAGGACTCCAGGAATGTGGCATGTCCCAACCAGCAAAGCCGTACCCAGAGAAGAAGCACTTGAGCTCAGGCTATGCACCACCTCCCCCTCGGTTTTGGCTGAGCTGTTTACTTGTGCTGGGAGGAATCGGCGCGATAACGTTGCTGATCTGTGGCGGCGCGCTGTGGTACTTCACCGATAGCATCACCCAAGGCATTCACGACAGCATTAACATCAGCCTCAAGCATCTCGGAACGGATATTGTCGGCGCAGTTTACAAGCACTTGGTCGAGGGCTCGGAATTGCCCGCGGAGGACAAGCAAGAGGTCATTGCTCAGCTCGACCGCGTATCGAACGGTGTCAAGCAAAACCTGATCACCAGTGGAGAGCAGAGCAAAATCATGGAGGGGCTGGCAAAATCCCCGTTGTTTTTCGCGATGGTTAATTATGGCGTCACCTATGAATTCAGGAAGCGACCGGGACTCGACCAGGAGGAACAGAGGCAGGCCGAACGAACGGTGCAGCGGGTTGCCCGCGGGAGCGCGGAAGGGAAAGTCAAATATGAACAACTGCAAACGCTGCTATCCGCGTTTTTCCAGAATGCTCACCCACCTCCGCCCGCTCAGACTCAGCAACCATTCAGTGACGAGGATGTGAGGAAACTCCTGAATGATCTGCAGAAACTGGCCGATGAGCAGGGAGTCCCCGATGAGCCCTACGAACTGAAAGTGGGAAAAGAGGTGAAGCGAATTGTGGATGAGGTTCTGGCGGAGAAGTTATAGCCAGCGTTAGTGCACCAGCAAAAAATCCTTGCTGTTAAGTAGCGCCCACATCAAATCCTGAGCCGCTTCGTTTTTCTTGTCGCCATAGGAGGCGAGGAAGTCCACCCCCACCTTGAGCTCGGCGGGGTTGGGGCTGCGAGCGAGAGACCACAGATAAAGCTCCGTGACGAGCTGGTCGTCGGAGAGCTTCTGGGCGAAGAGCAGGGCTGGACGAGCGGCTGGATTTTGCACTCGCCCCAGGATGCTGTTGCCGTTGAGGAAGTGCAACGCTTGCAGCATGTTCGAAGTGTTGTCCCGTTCGCACTCGCAGGCTTCCATTCGCTGCGGCTTGCCGAAGAGGCTGAGGAACGGGCTATCCACATTGGCGTCAGGCAGTTGCGCCGCCCGGAACCCGCCGGGAGCGCCGCTGATGTTCTCGGGGACCGCGGACGCTTGCACCAGGCAATCGAGCAGCGACTCCGCGGGAACCCGCCGAGGAATGCTGTGCGAGAAGTTGAGCTGGTCGCTCTTGTTCGACGGCGTCGGTACGCTGGTCCGTTGATACGTCTGCGAGATGACGATTCGCCGCATCAAGTGCCGCAGATCAAACTTGTGCTCGACAAAGTCCTTGGTGAGGGCTTCGAGCAGCGCCGGATTGATTGGCGGATTGGTGCTGCGGATATCGTCCACCGGCTCGATGATGCCGCGATGGAAGAAGTAGCTCCAAATCCGGTTGACGACGCCGCGGGCGAAAAACGGATTCTCCGCCGCTGTCAGCCATTTCGCATATGCTTCTCGCCGGTCGATGTTCGCGGCCAGTTCCGGTGTTGCGCCCCCCAAGAACTTCGGAGTCTGCGCCTGGCCGGAGCGTGGATTGGTAGCGAAACCCTCCGCCAGATTCACTTGCACCAGCTTGGCGTTGCCGATCCCCGGCAATCGCGGATCGGGCCGGCTGCTGACCTGGCTGAAGAAGCTGGCGACGCCGTAGTAATCGGCCTGAGTCCAGTTCTCCAGCGGATGCGTGTGGCAACGGGCGCAGAGCATCCGCACGCCACAGAAGACTTGCGTCGTCCGCTCCACGGTCTCGTTGGTATCCTTGCTCACCGCAAAGAAGGCGCTGGCCGGATCGTCGGCCGCGCCGCCCCGAGCGGTCAGAATCTTGCGGCAGAACTCGTCCAGCGGCATGTTGGCGGAAACGGCATCCCGTAGGAATTCGCGGAACAGGAACACTCCCGGCGAACTCACCGCGTTGCGGCTGTTCTGGAGCAGGTCTCCCCATTTCAGCGACCAGTGATCGACAAACTCCGGTCGCTCCAGCAGTGCGTCAACGGTCTTCTCCCGCTTTTGAGGGTCGGCGTTGGCGACGAATGCCTTGATCTCATCGGGCCTGGGCTGCACGCCGATGAGGTCGAGATAGACGCGGCGGAGGAACTCTTCATCTCCAGCCAGCAGCGATGGCAAGATTTTCAGCCGATTGAGCTTATCGATAATTGGCTTGTCCACCAGGTTTTCCGGGACGGGAGTCGGCGTGAAGCCCGATTCGGTACCGAGCACCATGACACCGGTGGCCGCAAAAGTCCTCTCGTACCGGGCCATGATGGCCGTTTCGCCGTTGTCCCCCGCGACGACCAGTCCTTCCACATCCACTTCGGCAAATTGATTGTTGTTGGCCGTGAAGATGCCCATCCGCGTGACATCGGCCGTCGTGCCGTCGGTATAGGTCGCCATGAGTTGCAGGCGGTGCTTCTGGCCGGGCCGCAAAACGAGCTTATCGGGAATGAGCTTGATGCCGACGACTCGGTTGGCATCCGCCAGGTCGCCCGGAGTTCCTTGCTTGACCCAGGAGACGAGCATTTCATTAAGGAGGCTGTCCTTCTTGAAGCGAACGCCCCCTTCGTGCAGCATGGCTCCATTCGGTTTGGCAATCAGCAGGCTTGCCTCAGGCACGCCGATGTTCACGCGCCGGCCAAAGAATTCTTTGCTGATGGCGGCATAATCCAGTTCCGGGTCCGACCCGCGAAGAGAGAGCTTAAAGCCGTTCTTCCCCAGCGAGTAGCCGTGGCAGGCTCCTGAGTTGCAGCCCGCTTTGGAGAGGACCGGCATCACTTCATGCCGAAAACTTCGCGGCGGCTCGGCAGGGGGAAGCACGACTTTGATCGGCACGCTGAGTGTTTGCCCGGCAACGACCGCGGTGAGCTGGGTATCGCCATTGGCGACGGGGCGGATCAGTCCCTTATCGTCGAGGACGGCGATTTTAGGATCGGCAATCGTGAGCTGAGCCAGTGTTCTCAAGTCGAGAGAAAAGGCATCGGCGGAAAGTCCGAGCAGTTGTAGGGATTGAACCTGGCGATGATGGCGAAGATCAATGGCCGCGGGATGAGCCGTGATGGGGCCGGCGGGAGGAGGGTCGTCGGCAGCCAGCAGCGGCGCGGCCAACGTTAAGACGGACAACACTAACCCGAAGCGCAAGCGAGGGAGAAACATCTCACGCCCTCGCTGGCGCTTCGGGTTAGTGGAAGCTCGCTGGCTGTTCGTTGTGCTCATAATGTCCTTATCCTATCCCTACGGCGCGAGCGTTACGTTGAGGGTCAAATCCACATCCCGGCTGCGGAGACGAATATTTGGTTGCTTGGGGTCGGCGGCAGTGGCGAAGAGAGTCAGCCCCTTTGTCTCGCCAGGTCGAGCATTGGCCGGAACGACCAGATTTATGGAAAAGTCGACAGCGTCGGCCTTGATTGTGACGGCACCGGCACTAACTCCTGGCGGCAGCCCCACCAGTGTCACGACGACTTCGCCGGTGAGTCCTTCGCGGCGTTCAATCTTACCATCCACCTTGATCATTGCCCCTGCCGCCTTGTCGAGCTTGGCTTCAATCCGCGGTGGGGCGACGAGTTGCACCACGAGTTGATGCTTGACCATCAATCGCCGCACCGGAGTGAACGAGGTAGCGAGTACTTTCTGCTTGTCAGCCGATAGCAACTCCGCCTGAATCGAGGCGTCGAAATACGTCCGCGGCAACTCCGGCGGAATGAGCAGTGACACCGCGCCGTCTACGTTTGCCGCCGGAACCTCGACCGCCGCTTCGGCTCGCAGTGTCTTATTGATATCCGGCTGACCATTAGTTAGCGGCGGAGCCTGATTGGTAAACAACGTAAGCCGCACGACGGAGTCGGTCATGGGACGGAAGATCTTGACGGGCAACGCCAGCTTCTGTCCCGGCAAAAGCGCGGCGTCGGCGGGCAAGTCCCGGAAATCGACGGCGAATGTGGAGGCAGCAGCCGCAGACGGGGCGATGGCAATCTCCGAAGCCAGCCACGGCTGAAGCAGTTCCTGCGGGTGCCCCTGAATCCAAACGGGCCGCACTTCACCCGTAGCGGATTTTCCTGTCCAGGAGGCGAGCAACGCATCAGCGGCAGCATCGGTCCGTTGAAGCGTGACCAGTGTGCCATCGCTATCTGCGGGAATCTGAATTGCAGTCGCAGCAATGCCAGCGGGGAGCGCACCTGTTGCGATATCAATCGGACCTTGATAGCCGTTTCGCTCGGCATAGATCGGAATTACAAACCGCCCACCGGTCGGCAGCGAAATCCGCTGCAGCGGCGTCGTCAGCCGAAATTCGTTGCTGCTTACCCCTGGCGAAGTTGGTTCCACCGTCAAATGGTAAATTCCCTTCGGTCCACCACGGCCTGTCGCATTGACGACGCCGACAACGACGAAGTTGATGCCATCCGGCACCGCATATTCCAGGTTCGTATCCGTCGTTCCAACTCCATCCTCTCCCCGCGCAAGAAGATCCCCCTTTTCATTGCGAACCACCAGTGCCACATCCAGCGGCGAGCCGAGGCGCTCGGCAAACACATCCAACCGGAGCTTGCTGCCAGACAGGACAGGGACTTGATAACGGTCCTCTTCCTGGGGCGTAAGCAGTTTGCCGCTTACTCCCACGGTTCCGGCTGGCAGGAACTGCGGTGCGGCGGCGGGAGCTTGTTCAACGACTTCGGCGTGCGGACTCACTTCCACAAACGGCCGCGGACCGCTCCAATTCGACCCCGCCGGCAACACCAGCGGCTGGATTCCGGCTGACGTAACGGCTGGAACCTCCAGCCAGGGAATTGGCGAAGCCCCCAGCAAATCCAGGCCGATCGGCTGCCCTTTAGAAATCGCCACGGGATAGGCCTGATCCACAAATGCCCACTCACCGATCTTCATGCGGAAATGGCTCGGCCCAGGAGGTGCATATTCAGCATCGTGAAGAGTGATAGTGTAAGGACCATCTTCCGGCAGCACCGCTTCCAGGCGCGTGTCACCCGAGAGAGAAGGCATGTTCCACGACCAGGCAATTTGCTTCTTCTTGGCGTTGAACAGATGGAGCACCGGCCGGAGTTTGCTGCCAAGTCTTTGTGCCTCGACTTCGACGGTGACTTTCTGGCCCGCTTTGCCGTTTACCTTCGTCTCGCTCACCGCGCTCCCGCCGACGGAGCCATGCATTGCCATGGGAAGCTGCGTAACGTCCGTGGCAAACGCCACCTGCGGCAGCCTGTCCACACCGATCACCAGCGGCAAGCTCACACCACCGAGGGAAACCACGCGCACCTGGTAGTATCCGGGCTGGATATCTCCTTCCGGCGTGACGTTCCACGTCGCCTGGTTGTTAGTCCCGCCCGGTTGCAGCTCTTGTTTCGCCGCGAAGGGAAGGAGCAGCTTGGGCGCGGTGCCAAACTCGTCGCCGGATACCACAAGTTGCGTCGTGCCACCGAGTTGCAGGCCACGGATGTTGAGGTTTGAGAGCGTTGGTTCACCGGCAACTACAATATTTCCACCAAGCGCCCAAACGCCAGCAATGAAAACGAAGTGAAACAGACGCGGAAGGCGCATGGAAAAACGGTCTCGTACTTAGAATGTCCGCTCACGGAGTGAGCGGACTACTTTGGCGGGCTAAAACAACTGCTTGATCGGCTCGGCTTCCACCAGTCGGACGGGGCGTTCGCCGGGGCCGGGCATCATCGTAGTATCCAGGTTAATTCCCATCCCGTGATAAATCGAGGCGAGGACCTGGGGCGGAGAGATGGGATTGTCGCTGGGGCGGGCCCCGAGCTTGTCCGTGGCCCCGACGACCTGGCCGCCGCGGATGTTGCCGCCACAGAGGAAGTTCGTCCACGCGTCGGGATAGTGGTCGCGGCCGCCGCGGGGGTTGAGCCGCGGCGAGCGACCGAATTCGCTGATGACGGCGACGACGGTTTCGGCCAAGAGGCCCCGCTGCTCCAGATCTTCGACGAGGGCAGTGAACGCCCAGTCGAACTGCGGGCAGAGATGCCGCTCGTAATCGAGGTACGTATTGTTGAGGCTGCCGCCGTCAGCGTGCATGTCCCAGCAGGTGAGATTGAAGACGGTATCAAAATGGTTGACCGTGGCATACCGCACGCCGGATTCCACCAGCCGGCGGGCCATCAGGCAGCTTTGGCCGAACGTGTTGCGGCCATAACGGTCACGGAGTTTGTCGGGTTCCTTCGTCAGATCGAGGGCTTCCTTCGCCTTCGGCGAGGTCAGCAGGCGGAAGGCTCGCTGGTACGCGCTGTCATGCGACTGCGTGGTGCGAGTTTCGGTGCGGCGCTGCAATTCGTCCACCTGATCCAGTAGCTTTTTGCGGGCATCGAGCCGGAATTGCGAGAGCCCCTTGGGAACTTCCAGGTCGGCAACTTTGAAATCGGGGAGCGCCGGATCGGAATTGAGGAAGAACGGTTCATGGGCGCTGCCGAGATAGCCGGACTGCTGGCCGTGCAATGGTCCCGCCCCGGTGTTGCCGATGGGGGCGGGCAGCACGACATTCGCCGGCAGTTCGCTCCGTTGCCCAAAGACTCGTGAGATGACCGCCCCCGCGTGCGGCTTGATAGCATCGGGCCCAAAATCATGCCCCGTCATCATCCAGCGCTGGCCGTTTTCATGCGTAGAGCCCGTGTTGTAATTCAGGCTGCGAATGAGCGAGACCTTGTCCATCATCCGGGCCATCAGCGGGAAATGTTCGCAAATCTGAATTCCCGGCACCTTGGTGCTGATGGGAGAAAACTTGCCCCGCACTTCCGCCGGCGCATCCGGCTTCATATCCCATGTATCCACATGCCCCGGCGAGCCGACCAGGAAGATGGTGATGCAATTCTTAATCTTGGCCTGACTTTCCACGACTGCTCCGCGGGCCTGCAGATTCATCAGCGCCGGCAGCGTCATCCCGGCCAGGCCCGCCGATCCCGACTGCAGAAAGCTGCGGCGGCTGACGCCGTGGCAAAGAGGTACTTTTTCGTTACCGATGTTGAGCATGGGAACTTCCTGTAATTGCAATGGCCAACCACGGATGACACGGAATACACGGACGAAAACTGTCTTATCCGTATCCTCCGTGACATCCGTGGTTCCTGTCTGGTTCCAGCCTAAATCGTGTACGTCACCTTGTTCGAAATCTCCACAAACTTGCTGTTCACAAACTGCCCATCCGGCTGTTTGAGGTAGTTCACGTACTGCCACGATTGCAGGACGAATTCATACATCCCTGGCTCTTTGCCGGGATGCTCGTAGCTGACATCCGCCCGAGCCGCCGGCGTGGCAACTACCTTGCCGTTATGCTTCACTTCCCACTGCAAGCGCAAGCCCCAATCGCCGGCCACATCCCCCCGAATCACCTTCCGCCCCTCCAGGCGAATCTCCGCCTTGGGCAATGTTTCGTATTTTTGTTCCATGGAAGTCGGCTCCTGCAGAGGCTACTAACCTGACAGCGCCTCATACTACCCATAAACGGGCGTCAATGGAATCTGATTGTGGAAAAAGTCACTTCCACGGGTTCCCTTCCACCGTCGCGTTCCGCTCCTCAACGACGATCCGTTCCGGGCGGGGGCCGGCGTAGACCCAGAGCATTTCCATCGTGCTACCGGAGTCGTTGACGAAGTAGTGGACGCGGCCGCGTGGCTGCAAGGCGGTGGCGCAGTCGGCCATGCTGTAGCGGCGGCCTTCCACGTTGCAGGTTGCCCGGCCGCTGATGATGCAGATCGATTCGTCGAAGTCGTGGTAATGGGCCGGCAGCCGTCCGCCGGGGTGGAACAGCCCGTAGCCGCCGCTCATCTCAATGCCGGGGACCAGGTCCTGGTTGAAGAAGTCGATGAATTCGGTGTTCGGCCCGGCTGCTCCGCGTTCCGCCGTGGCGAAGCGATTGACCCGCTCGCCGCCGGGGACTCCGGGTTGAGTGGCCGGCATTGTCCGCCGCGAGAAGAACTTATCGACCAGCGTGCGGCTGGGAGTGTCCGTCGGCATGGCGATGTGGAAGACGGCGGACTCTGTCGAGGAGTTGTTTCTGGCTTGATGGGCCAGTCCCGGCGGAATGACGACGTTGTCGAGCTTACCGAGCGTATAACTGCGGCCTTCCACTTCTACCACCGCAGAGCCGGAGAGGAGCGTGATGGATTCGCTGAAAGTATGCAGATGGTAGGGAAGCACCGCGCCGGGGGCGAAGGTCACGAGGCCCGTCGTCAGCTTGCGGGCCTGGTTGTGGCTGCCGACGAGACACTCGAACACCACCCCGCGGGCAATTTCGATCTTCGGCCCACTGCCGACGGCCGACATGATCTCGGGCCGATCGGGCCGCATCGATTCCGGCGGACGAGGCTGCGGAACGGCAGGAGTTGGTGATTGTTCGAGCGTCGGAGCGAACGACGCTTGCACCGGCCGGTCGCGACCGACGACCGCCAGCGACGCCTTGATGGTTCGAAAGAGCAGCCCGGCATCCAGGCCCAGACCGACCATCCTAAAGCCTTGCTTCTGCCGCTCTAGCAGGTTTTCATGGCTCGTTGCAATCAGGCCGCAATGCTTTCCCGCCTGACGAATGGTGTCCTTGCATCGCAAAATCTGCTCGGCGACTCCCGGCCCTTCCCACTGTCCCCGATGGCCGGCAGTCGAAGAGAAATCCGCGGGACCGAAATAGAACAGCTCGACTCCGTCCACCTGGACCATCTGCGAAACCTGCTTCGCGGCCCGAACTGTTTCGATGATGGGCACGACAAGCACGTGCTCATTGGCCTCGGCAGTATGTTCCACCATGCATTGTCCCCAGCAAGTCGCCCGCTCTCCTCCAATGCCGCGAAGCCCCTCTTCCGGATAACGGGCAAACGCCACCGCCTTTTTGAGCTGCTCGACCGTTTCGACCCAAGGGATGACAATCCCATCCGCACCAATGTCAAGGGCCCGTTTGATAAGACCGCCATTGAGTTCCGCAATGCGCACCAAAGCGACCGTTTCGCTCCGGGCGGTCGCCCGCAAATGCTCGACAATCTCCTTCCAATCGAGATGCCCGTGCTCGGCATCGATCACCACCCAGTCCATGCCCAAAGCAACCGCCATCTCCGTGATGCTTGGCGATTCCAGCGTGACCCACAGGCCAAACACCGGCTTGTCGGCGGCCAGCTTGCGGCGGAGGGCTTGAATGGCGGCTGTCTTCATGAGGCTCTCGAATGCTGCGGACTTGGGAAGCATCGATTATCATTGGCGTAGGTGATTCCCACAATGCGAATCCTGGGACCGGGGTCGGGAGTCTTTGGCGTCAACCGCTCAACTATCTTTAGAATCTATGCCGCCAAAGACTCCCGACCCCCTGACGTTGCCACTGCTGTTCGTCATGATCGGCCTTGTGACGGTGCCCGCCCTTTGCCACGCCGACGACGGTACCGACTTCTTCGAGAAAAAAATCCGCCCGATCTTGGTGACCCACTGCTACGAATGTCACTCGTCCGATTCCAAGAAGCTCGGCGGCAACTTGCTCCTCGACCACAGGGACGGAGTCCTAAAAGGAGGCGACACCAGCCCGGCGATTGACCCTGGCAAGCCCGAAAAGAGCCTGCTCCTTACGGCGATCAAGTACGAGGACGACGGCCTGAAAATGCCCCCCAAGGGGAAGCTCCCCGCAGCGGCGATTGCCGACCTGGAAGCCTGGATCAAAATGGGCGCGCCCGACCCGCGCTTGGAAAAGCCAAAGGCCAGAGTCGCATCCTCCTGGGAAGAAATCCTTCGCACCCGCAGCGACTGGTGGAGCCTCCAACCGGTCAAGAAGCCGGTCGCTCCCGCACCGAAAAACGGCGGTTGGTCCGACCATCCGGTGGATCACTTCATTCTAGCAAAGCTCGAAGAGAGGGGACTTGCTCCCGTCGACCCCGCCCAGCCCCGGACGCTCATCCGCCGCCTGTCGCTTGTCCTCACCGGCCTGCCACCGTCGTCCGAACAAGTCGCCTCATTCGTACAAGAATACGAGGCCGCGGCGAAGAGCGCGAAACCGCAAGCGGCAATCGAGAAACTTGTCGATTCCTTTCTGGCCTCGCCCCATTTCGGCGAACGCTGGGCGCGGCATTGGCAGGACGTGGTCCGGTTCTCCGAGACGCACGGCAACGAGTGGAACTACGAGGTCCATCACGCCTGGCGATATCGGGACTATCTTATTCGGGCCTTCAACAGCGACCTCCCCTACGACCAGTTCATTCGCGAGCACATCGCCGGTGACCTGCTGCCGCCGCGGTGGAACAAGGAGGAGCAGATCAACGAGGCGGTCATCGGCACCGGCTTCTATCGGTTCGGCGAAGTCAATCACGACGACTGCATCAGCCTGCGGTCCATCGGCTATGACCTGCTCGACAACCAGATTGACACGCTGACCAAAGCCTTTCAGGCGACGACCGTAGCCTGTGCCCGCTGCCACGATCACAAGCTCGACGCCATCTCGACACAGGATTACTACGCCCTGCTCGGCATCCTTCGCAGCTCGCGTCTGGTGAGTCATACCATCGACGCGCCGGAGACGAACGGGGCGCTGACGCAGCAACTCGCGGCGCTCAAGACGAAGATTCGCAATGAGATCGCCGCCGCCTGGATGCAAGATGCCAAGGAAACCAGCCGCTATCTTCTGGCGGCCCAAGCGAAACGAGCGAGCAAGTCAGAGGCGCCCGAACTCGCCAAAGGTCTCGATCCGGCGAGGCTGGAGAAGTGGTTCGCGGCACTGGCGATCGAAAATGGGCCGCTGGAAGATCCCCTGGAGCCGTGGCGGAGCCTGGCGGCAAGCGGCGCGGCGGATGGCGATGCGTTCAGAGAGCAGTGGCGAAAGCTTGTCGACAAGTACGCGGCCGAAGAGAAGCAGCGTACAGAGTTCAATCAGAAGGAGATTGTTTCGTTTGCCGATTTCCGTGGTGACGATGCGCCGGGTTGGCAGGTTGGCGGGCAGGGTCTACGAAACAAACCAGGAAAAGGCGGAGACTTCATGCTGCATGCCGATGGCGGCGCGGTGGTCAAGGCAATCCTGCCGGCCGGCACCTTCACCAGCGCACTTTCCGAAAATCTCAACGGCACGCTTCGTTCGCCAGTCATTCCGCCGGGCAAGAAGAACATCAGCTTTCAGGTCATGGGACAGCGGAGCAGCGCGGTGCGGCTGGTGTCGAACCATTGCCAGCTCAATTACAAGAACTACCGGGCGCTGATCTCTGCCAATCCGTCTCCACAATGGGAATGGATCACTTTCCAGCCGCCGGAGGATCGCGAGAATCTTCGGACCTATGCCGAGTTGATGACGATGCTCGACAATCCCAAGTTCCCGGACCAGCTTGCCGCTCTGGGCGGTGACAAGGACAGCAACTATCGCCTGCCTTGGGAGAAGGCGGCGGAGAATCCGCGGAGTTGGTTTGGGGTGACCCGCGTGGTGTTGCACGACGGCGAAGTGCCCAAAGCCGAGCTAAGCCACTTGCGGCCGCTGTTCATGTCGACGGAGCCGGCATCGCTCTCTGACACGACGGCGACCTATGCCAGTGTCATCGAAGCCACGATAAAGTCCTGGAGCGAAGACAAGGCGAACGATGACGACGTCCGCTGGCTCAACATGCTTCTTCGCCACGAGTTGCTCCGCAATCAAACGGCCCTTTCGCCGCGGCTGGAAGAGCTGACGAAGCAATTTCGCCTGGGCGAAGCTCAGCTTGCGGTCCCGCGCATCGTTGCCGGCATCGCTGAAAGCGGCTCGCCGTATGATCAGCCTGTCTTCGTCCGGGGGGACTGCGAGCGTCCGGGAGATGCGGCTCCGCGGCGGTATTTGGAAGTGCTGGCCAAATCGACGATGCCATTTCAGACAGCCGGAAGTGGGCGATTGGAACTGGCTCAGCGGATTGCGAGCGCCGAAAACCCACTGACGGCACGCGTGATGGTGAACCGGGTCTGGCACCATCTGTTTGGAACCGGCATCGTGCGCACCGTCGATGACTTCGGCCATGTCGGTGATCTGCCGTCGCACCCAGAGCTGCTCGACTTTCTGGCCACGGAGTTTGTCGAAGACGGCTGGTCGGTGAAGCGGCTGATTCGGCGGTTGGTGCTGACCCATACGTTTCAACTTAGCAGCGTCCCCTCGGCAGACGCCAAAGAAAGAGACCCGCAGAATCGGCTCCTTTCCCATTACCCCGCGCGGCGGATGGAGGCGGAAGCGATTCGCGACTCGATTCTAGCCGCTTCCGGGCGGCTCGATCCCAAACTCTTCGGCATGAGCGTTCAGCCGTTCCGCGAGAAGGAGTATGCCGACCGCCGGCTGTTCCCTGGCCCGCTCGACGGCAACGGGCGGCGGAGCATCTACATCAAGCACAACCTGATGGAAGGGCCGAAATTTCTGGAAACCTTCAACTACCCCGGCGGCAAAGTGACGCAAGGCCGCCGCGACATCACCAACGTCCCCGCCCAGGCTTTAGCTCTCCTCAACGATCCCTTCGTCCTGCAGCAAGCCGACTTGTGGGCCGCGAAGCTCATCGCACAACCGCAATCTTCCGTGAATGAACGCCTCGCCGCCATGTTCGAAGTCGCCCTCTCACGCTCACCGACAGCGGTAGAACAGCAGCGGTTTGAAGCCATGGTGAGCGAGCTGGCAGCGCTGCACGAGGTTCCGCCTGGCGATGTTCTGAAGAGCCAAGCCGTCTGGAAGGATATCGCTCACGCGATGATCAACCTGAAGGAGTTCATCTACATCCCTTAGTAGCCAGCACACTCCGTGTGCTGGCATGTCCATATAGGGGAATGCCAACTTGACCATCAATGCACCGTCGGCAGACCAGCGCATGCGATGGCCAGCGTCACGAATTCCGTGACGATCAAGTAGATCCAAAACCCGGTTCCAAAGCTGCGTCGGCCATAGGCATTTGCGGTGAGAACCAGCGGAGCTCCAATGGGCAGCGAGAAAGTGAATGAAGCACAGAACCAAATCGCCGCCAGCGTCTGAGTGTCAACTTCTTCCATTGCAAAGATCACTGGGCACATCCCAAAGGCAATGCCTTCCAGCGTGAGCAACAGGAGAAGAAGTCTCAGCGAATACTGCTTACGGCCTGCAAAGAACGCAAGGAAGCAAAGAGGAAACCAAATGGGGAGGGAAACGAAAAGCAGCATATACTTCGTACTCTGTCCGCTCACTGAGGGAGCGGACTACTTTGTCGCCACCTTCAGCACTCGCCCTTCCTCACTATATGGCGGCTCGATCGTCCAAAAAATCCCGTTCACCAGCAGCTTGCGGAACTGCGGATTGTTAAAGTCTTCCAGGTGGCCGAAGGAAGTGTAGAAGACGCGGGCTTTCTTGGGGCCGGCGAGGTTCGTGTAAGCAACCGGCTCCGGCTTTTTATCCGGCACGCTGCCGATGAGGATGGGCGTGGTCGATGAAGCGAGCGGCCGGACGAGATAAAGCGAGCCGTTTCCTTTCAATTCGTCGATGTTCACGCCGCGAAGTATAGCGTGGTCCTTCGCTCCGTCAGCCAACGCAACCGCTGTCTTCGGCCCGTCGCCGTGATGGTTGGTGTAGTGTCCGCCAAGCACTTGAGCGTCGAATTCCGGCCAGGCATCAAGGCCGCTGGCGAGCGCGGCCTTCTGAGCCGTTTCATCCCGCAGGCAGAAGGCGTGACTGGCGGTGCGGATGCCGACGATTGGCTTGCCAGCGGCGACGTGAGCGCGGATCGCGTCGAGCTGGTCCTTCGGCGGCAGGCGGCGGCGGGTGCTGACGAGGAGGACATCGGCTTTCTTTAGGGCTTCCACGATGCCGGGAAAGCGGTTCTTGTCCTTGGCGTCCGCGTGGATGATCGTCACTTCAAAGCCGAGCGGCTCCAGTTCGTTCTTGGCGAACTCGGGGAGCGTGATTTCGGTTTTGTATTCGTCGTCGCCGATGAGGATCACGATGTTCCGCCGGTCGTGCGAGTAGCGGAACGGCTGGCCGCCGACGAAGTCGACGCTCGTGATGGTGGGGCAGACGAATTTTTCGATGTGCTGGATGATCAGTTCTGTGCCGGCGAAGTGGCTGACGAACGGCTCGCGGGCCGGGTTGTACATGGTGTCGGTCATGTCTCGCATCAGGACCACGTTCTTGCCGTTCTTGGCCATCTGCCGCAAGCCAAACGGGCGGCCGAGGACGCACATGTTGGTATGCACGCCGCAAAGCACAACATTCTTGATGCCGCGGCTTTCCAGCAAGTTCCAGATTTCCACGCCGCTGTCACTGATGGCGTCTTTGTCCTCGATGGACAAGAGATCGACCTGGCTCTTCCATGGTGACTTCGGATTGCGTCCCTTGGCGGCGAGCTGTTTGTGCCAAATCTCGTGCTCTTCCAGGTCGTCGTCCTCGCCGCCATCAGTCTGGTCGATGGGATACTTCCCTTTGTCTTCCTCCGGAATGTGGCGGCACCATTCGTCAATCTGAGCTGGCAGGTTCTTCGCCTTCGGCGCCGCCTGGGCCAGCTTGCGGCCGGGGTGATTCTGATACGGCTCCATGCAACTGCTGGGGGCGTGGATGACGAGGATCCCCTGTTTGCGGGCGCTCTTGAGCACCGCGTCCAGCCGCGGGGCCATTTCCGTTTCGCGGCGGACGGCATTCAGGCAATGATGAGCGTCCCACATGTCGCAGACGATGATCGCCGTTTGGGTGGGGTTCCAAATCTCGACATGCTCGGTCGCCCGATAATGTTCCCCCTCGACCTTCACCCGCTGCCGCTTGGTCACGGTCAATCCCTCGGCGGCTTCAGAGATGAGCGGCAACAGACCCATGACGGCAGCCAAGGAAAGGAGGAAATATCGCATTGCAGATTCTCCGCGAAAGTCACGCCCAAAGGGAAAACCAAACTTGTCCTTGAGCTTACCAAGTCGGAAAGGCTCCTTCCACTCGCCAAACCAAGGGAAGTTCCTCTCCCCACCCCCTGCTTTAGCCGCCGCTCCGCGCCGTTACTATACAGGCTGGCCCCGCATCCCTATTTCAAAAACTCCCGAGGCTCCCATGTCCCGCACTCGCCGTTCCCGCCGCCAATTCCTCGCCACCGCCACTGCCGGAGCCGTGATTCTCGGCGCTCCCACCATTCTCACCGCCAGCAAGACCGAATCCCGCCTGGTCGTCGGCGAGGGGGAGCACAAATTCGAGGTCTACCATGAATGGCCGCAGTTGCCCAAGGAATTCACCTGGCAGACGACGCACAACGTGGCGGTCGACAAAGCGGGGAACCTGTACGTCATCCATGAAGGAATCCGGGAGATGAAGGATCATCCCTCCATCTTCGTGTTCGACTCCGCCGGCAAATACATCCGCTCCTTCGGCAGCCAATTTCAGGGGGGCGGACACGGCATCGAGATTCGTCAGGAAGGGAGCGAAGAGTTCCTCTACGTCTGCGCGTACCAGCATTGCAAGACTTTCGCCAAAATGACGCCGAAGGGAGAAACTGTCTGGCAAAAATACGCCCCGATGGAATCGGGCGTCTACGCCAAAGACGAGGACACCAAGCCCGAGAAGGTCTGGGGACAAGACCGCTTCATGCCGACCAACTTCGCCTTCACCGACGACGGCGGCTTTCTGCTCGCCGACGGCTACGGCTCGTTCTGCATCCACCGCTACGACAAAGACGGCAAATGGCTCTCCCACTTCGGCGGCCCCGGCAAAGGGGAAGGTAAATTCAACACGCCGCACGGCGTCTGGATTGACCGCCGCCAGGGGCGCAAGCCCTCCATCGTCGTCTGCGACCGGGCCAACCACACGCTGCAATATTTTGACATGGACGGCAAGTATCTGGAAACGCTGAAGGGCTACGGCCTCCCCGCCAATGCCGAAACCTGGCAGAACCTGCTCGTCATCCCCGAGCTGCACGCCCGCGTCACGCTGCTCAACGAAAAGAACGAAGTGGTCGCCCGCCTCGGCGACGACATCGCCCGCGTCACCGGCAAGGACGGGGGCCAGATCCGCGGCGACAGCAAAAAATGGCTCACCGGCAAATTCGTCCACCCCCACGACGCCTGCTTCGCCCACGACGGCAGCATCTTCGTGGCGGAATGGGTGGGGACGGGAAGGATTTCGAAGCTGAGGAAGGTGAGCTAGAGAAATGGCAGTACCCCCGGCAGGATTCGAACCTGCGACCTGCCGATTAGAAGTCGGCTGCTCTATCCAGCTGAGCTACGAGGGCCAAGTGGCCGAGGGCATTATCCCTGCCGCCAAGAAGGACGTAAAGCTGGCGGAAAAGGTTCGTGCGGGCGGAGTTGTCCCAAGAAATGACTGCGGCGGCTGAATCCCTGGGATCCGGCCGCCGTAGTCGGGCTTTTTGTACGGGTGCGGGCGTTTTACCGCTGCAACTGATAGCTCTGGTCCACTCGCAGCGTCACGCTCGGCCAGCCGATGCCGTACCAGTCGTAGCGATCGCTGTGACTGCCGATCCAGGAGGGGGAATAGGTTCCCATGAACGGGATGGGGTTGGCCTGCGGGCGGGCGTTGGACATGCCATACCACTTCATGGCGGTGATGCGGGCCTCGCGGGCGGCGGTGCGGGCTTCGGCCTTACGGCGGACGGCCTGCTTGGGGTCGTCGTGCCGGCGGAGTTCTTGCATGTAGAGGTACAGTTCCGGCGTCACCTGGCTGGGGTTCAGCTCGGGCAGACTCTCCTCGCGCGATTCGCGCACAATCACCCGGTTTTCCGGTTCGGTGGGCCGGGTCTCGGCTGTCTCCACCGGGGCGGGCTGCGCGAGTTCCGTCTCTTCTTGAGCGAAGGCGGACGCGGTCAATGTGAGCGAGACAAGAGACGCAAACGCAAGGAGACGATTCATGAAGCACCTGGGGGTGTGCCGCGGGGGAATGGTACTTTCTCTGCTTCGGCAAATGACTGGGAAGAATTGCGAAAGCCGCCAGCGGGGCCGCAAAGTCGTGTGAAGAGATGCGGGCTAGCGGAGATTGAGCGGCAATGAGGTGACGAAGGCAGAGACCCTCACCCCGGCCCTCTCCCAAGCGGAGAGGGAGCTACTTCTGCGTCAGGATGTGCTCGATGCCGTCGGATTTGGCCAGGACGACAATGCCCCCTTCACTGACGGTCAGACCGCGGCGGCGGTCGAGTTCCAGGTCGTAGCCGATTTCGACATTGGCGGGAATGGAGACTCCTTTGTCGATGATGGCCCGACGAATCTTAGCGTGCCGGCCCACTTCCACTCCTTCAAAGAGGATGCTGTCCTCCACCTTGGAGAAGCTGTTGATACGACAGCGGGGCCCAACGACGCAGCGGTCCACGTGCCCGCCCGAGATGATGGTCCCCTGGCAGACGAGACTGTCCACGGCCCGTCCCACCCGCCCTTCTTCCCCCCGGCTGCCGAAGACGAATTTGGGGGGCGGGAGGTTGGGCTGAAAGGTGCGGATGGGCCACTGGTCATCGTACATGTTGAGGAGCGGGTCGATGCCGATGAGGTCCATGTTGGCCTCGAAGTAGGCATCGAGCGTGCCGACATCTCGCCAATAGGCGTCGCTCTTGCGGTTTTCGTCCCGGAACGGAAAGGCGAAGACGCGGTGCGTACCGACCGTGGAAGGGATGATGTTGCGGCCAAAATCGCGCCGCGAGCCGGGAATGTTGGCATCCCGGCAAAGCTGCTCGAACAGAAAGCGGGCGGTGAAAACGTAAATGCCCATCGACGCCAGGCAATGTTGATCGTCGCCAGGAATGGTCTTAGGATCGGGCACCTTCTCCTCAAAGCCGACGATTCTCTGGGAGGGCTCGATCTCCATCACTCCGAACTCGCGGGCGTCGGCCTTGGGCACGCGCAGTGCGCCGACCGTCACGTCGGCCTTGTTGTCCTTGTGGAACTGGATCATCGTGCCGTAATTCATCTTGTAGATGTGATCGCCGGCCAGGATGACGACGTATTCCGGCCGCTCCTTTTCGATCACATAGATGTTCTGATATACGGCGTCGGCCGTTCCCTGATACCACTGCTCATCAATTCGCTGCTGAGGGGGAATGACGTCCACGAATTCGCCGAGCTCATGGTTGAAATAGTCCCGCCAGCCGAGATTGATGTGGCGATCAAGGCTGATGGCCTTGTACTGCGTGAGCAGCATGATCCGCCGCATGTCGCTGTTGAGGCAGTTGGAAAGGGTGAAATCGATGATGCGATACGCGCCGCCGAAGGGAACCGCCGGTTTGGCCCGGTCGCGCGTCAGAGGGTCCAGGCGCGAGCCCTTTCCCCCCGCCAGAATCACCGCCAGCGTGTCCTTCATTACGCCCATCTCCTCGGAAACATGATGTTAATCACGGTGCAATCGATTTGCAGACTGCGAATCACTTCTTGTCCGCCTCGTCACTGACGGTCACCGTTTTCATGATGTCCCCCTGCTTGATCGAATCCACGATGTTTTGCCCACTGAGGACTTTGCCGAAAACGGAGTGCTTGCCATCCAAATGGGGCGTGGGAGTGTGAGTGATAAAGAACTGCGAGCCGTTGGTGTTGGGGCCGCTATTGGCCATGGAAAGGATGCCGGGGCCGCTGTGGCGGAGATCTTTGTGGAATTCGTCCGCGAACTTGTAGCCTGGTCCCCCCGTGCCAGTCCCCTGCGGGCAGCCGGTTTGGATCATGAAGTCGGCAATGACGCGGTGGAACTTCAGGCCGTTGTAGAAGCCCTGGCCGGCCAGCTTCTCGAAATTGGCCACGGTTTTGGGAACTTTGTCCGCAAACAGTTCGGCCTTGATGGTTCCTTTGCTTGTTTCAATCGTAACGACTTTCACTGTGGGTCTCCGGGGAATAATGGGCGGCGGGAGGCAATTCACTAACCCGAAGCGCAAGCGAGGGGGAGATGCAGGCCGTCTCTTGCATTCCCTCGCTTGCGCTTCGGGTTAATGTTCAAACTGGGCGGGCCGCGACGATTGCGGCACCTCGTCATTATGGAGAATTCAGGTGGGAAGGCAACCCGCGGCAAAACCAGCGGCTCAGTCGCAATTTATTGAACCCGATTCCCGTCCCTGCGTACGAATCGGTGTACAACAATAACTCGATACGCAAGCGAAGGAGAGAGTGGCTGACGACGCCGAAAGGAGCCGTTTTTGCGACAAATCCCGTGCGCTCCCTCGCTTACGCGTCGGGCTGGTGAAGCCAAACGCGACCTGAAAACTGGACCGCCGCCCCGCAATGTGCATAATACAGAAGAGAGGCCGGAATCAGGGAACTTGCATCGCTTGGGTGTCGGCATGGCGGAGTCACTGGAGTTTTTCTCAACGACAGCCGGGCAGTTGACGCTGGGACTTTTCATTCTGGCGATGCTGGTGACTGTCGGTCTGATGGTGGTGAGAAAATTGCGCGATCAAACCGTTGGAAACAGACAAACCGCTAACGACCTGCTGACGAACTTCCAGGAATTGAATCAGCAAGGCGAGTTTAGCGATGCGGAATTCCGAAAGATAAAAGCGGTGCTGGGGAATCAACTTCAGCGAGACGTAAAGAGCGGTAAGAACAAACCTTAGCATGAGCCTTGCGGTCACTTTGCCGGAGAGTCCGGCAAAGTCGCCTGGGGCAAGCGGGACGATTGTGCCCGCCGTGCGGAAGGTGCCGCTAGCAGCAACTCGATGCGGCCTGGGAGGCTGTCAGCACCGATCCTCGTGATACGCAACTTCGGCTCGACAAGCGGAAGGGCTTCCCAGCCCCTCCACCGGACATGGATGCCCAACAGGCTAGCGGCGTGCGAGCGCCCACCAGCCTTCGAGCAGCAACCTTGAAGATCAACCGCTAACTGGTCAGGGCGATCAGACAGGCGGATCCCAAAAGGAGTGACCATGCCCGCAGGAAAAGATTTGGGTGGGGGGCGTCGAGGGGCGAGCACCTCGAAGAAAAACGCCTTCTGCTCATTCTGCCGCAAGAGCTACCGCGATGTTGGCCCGCTGGTCGAAGGACCAGGGGACGTTTACATCTGTGGCGAGTGCATTGAACTTTGCCAGAGCATTCTCGAGCAAGAACAACGCCGCCGCGGAGGGACCAAGCCCCTATTCAACCGCATCCCCACGCCACGCGAAATCGTGGCCCAGCTCGATCAGTACGTGATCGGGCAAACCCATACCAAAAAAGTCCTCTCTGTCGCCGTCCACAATCATTACAAGCGTCTCACGCTCGGTAATGAGGGGGACTGCGAGATTGAGAAATCCAATATCCTCTTGATCGGGCCGACTGGCTCGGGCAAGACGCTGCTGGCCCGCACGCTGGCCCGGGTGCTGAATGTCCCCTTCGCCATCGGCGACGCGACCACCCTCACCGAAGCCGGCTACGTCGGCGAGGATGTGGAGAACCTGCTGCTGAAGCTGCTGCACGCCGCCGACTTCGATTTGGAGCAGGCCCAGCGAGGGGTGCTGTACATCGACGAGATCGACAAGATCGGCAAGACCAGCCACAACGTCTCGATCACTCGCGACGTTTCCGGTGAAGGGGTGCAGCAAGCCCTGCTCAAAATGCTGGAAGGAACTGTCGCCAATGTGCCGCCGCAAGGGGGACGCAAGCACCCCGAGCAGCAGTACATCCAGATGGACACGACCAACATCCTGTTCATCGTCGGCGGCACCTTTGCCGGCATTGAGGACATCGTCCGCAAGCGGCTCGGCAAGAAGACGCTCGGCTTTGGCCAGGTCAGCGGCCAGCGGAACCAGGACGACCTGGCCGAAGTGCTGACGAAAGTGCAGACCGAGGACATCCTCGCCTACGGCATGATCCCCGAGCTCGTCGGCCGCATGCCGGTGATCTCATCGCTCACGCCGCTGGATCACGCCGGCCTGGTGCGAGTCCTCACCGAGCCCAAGAACGCCCTCCTCCGGCAGTATAAGACCCTCTTCGAGATGGAAGAGTGCTCGTTGGAATTCTCGGAAAAGGCCATCGAAGCCATTGCCGGGAAGGCCCTGGCAAAGGGGACAGGGGCTCGTGGCCTGCGCTCCGTCGTGGAAGACGTGATGGTCGACATCATGTACGAGCTCCCCGAACAGCCCAAGGGAAGCAAGTACGTCATTGACGATCAAATCGTCCTCGGCAAACGGCACCTCTTCCCGACGCAGGAAGTGGTCAGCAAGAGCGCCTAAGCAGAGTGCCGAGCGACACGAAGCGTACGCGGGAGCGCCACCGAAATCCGTAGTGGCGCTCCAGAGCACCGAGTTTGAGGACTACTTTTCCCCCAGGCAATAGATCACTTCTTGCCGCTTGCCAGCGACGGTTTCACCCACCCGGTGATAAATCCGGTTGCCGCAGAGTGCGGGGGTGGCGAAGGCGGAGTCGCCGAGCCTGTTCTGGGCGACTGGTTCATATCCCTTGGAGCTGGCTGTAAAGATGAAGGTCGTGCCCGCCTCGTTGGTTGCGAAGAGATTGTCTCCCAGCAGCACGAGCGACGAGCTGAAGTTGCCGCCGGGGAGCCGTTTCGTCCATATCTCTTCGCCGCTGCTCGCGTTCCAGCAAGTGGCTATGCCGATGCGGTCCTGAATCGCATAGAGATAACCATCCTTCACGATCATCGAAGAGACATAGACCTGCAGCTTGCTCTCCCAGGCAATTTTTCCCGAGCCGTCGGCGAAAATCGCCTCCACATGCTGCCGCGGCCAGCCGCCGCTGATGAAAATCCGCTCGCCGTCGGTGACGATGGAGGTGACGCACTCGATTGTCGAGCCTTCGATCTCCCAGAGTTTCTTCCCCGACTTGGGATTGAAACTGGAAACCAGTTTGCAACCGGAGACGAGGAGTTGGTCTTTGCCGGCGAGGTGGAGCACGACGGGGGAGGCGTAATTGTCCTCTTTGGGCCGCGGCTCGCTCCAGACTTGCTTGCCGCTCTGGCGGTCGAGCGCGGCGATGACGCCCCCCATGTCGCTGTCGGCGGTGACCAAAACCAGGTTTTCATAAACCATGGGTGAGGAAGCAAAGCCCTGATGGACGGTATAGTCCGCCACCTTCGTTTGCCAGAGTTGTTTGCCGGCCAGGCTGAGCGCGGTCGTATAGATAGCTTCCTTGTTAAGAAAGTTGACCAGCACCCGCTCGCCATCCCAGCAGGGGGTGGAAGAGGAGAGCGAAGAATTCGCATTTCCCTTTTTGACGAGCCCTCCTTGGTGGACGACCGTTTTCCAAAGCTCCTTGCCGCTCGTCCGGTCCAAGCAAAGCACCGACTGCTGGTCGGGATCGGTTTCGGCCGTTTGCAACAGAACACAGTTCCCCACGACAATCGGCGAGCCATGCCCGCGGCCGGGAACGAGGGTTTTCCAGACGACGTTTTCGGTCGCGCTCCAGGTCAGTGGCGGCTTCTGGTCGGGGTCGGCCACGCCGCTGCCCAGCGGACCGCGCCAGCGAGGCCAGTCGTGAGCGCTGGACGGAGTTGCCTTTTCAGGCAATGCGTCAGCAGCGATAGCGAGAGACTGGGAGTACACCAACAATAGCGACACGCTCAGCAGGCGAAACTTCATGGTGATTTCCTTGAGTAGGTCATGCTCCGCATGACGGTTGAAACGAATTGTCATGCCCAGCATGACCTACTTGACTCCCTCGAGCTTCTCCACCAGCTTCGGCAGCTCTTTGGTCGTGGAGCCCTTCGCTCCGCGGCCGTTGAACTCGACGCGGCTGTCGACGTCGGAAATGATGCTCTCCACATCGGCATCCCAGTATTTGGCGTGCAGCTCTTTGGGGGGAACACTGAGCGGTCGCATGATTCGCATGCCAACCGCAATGCCATGGCCGTCGGTGAACCACCACGGGCTCTTGGGAAAATTCGGGTCCGTCCCCCGATAGTCGTCATCGTGCGAGCCGTGCCGCGCCGCGCTCCGGCAGCCGGCCCCGTCGTCGTCCCAACTGCCGCCGCGCATGGTGCGGGGAAAGAGTTTCGACGGCCACTGCACGGCATCGATGGCTTTCTTCTTGCCGCTGAGCTTGCCGTAGCCATCGGCGGTGTATTCATCAAGCGTCCACTCCGCCACGTTGCCATAGACGTCGTACAGGCCCCAGGGGCTCGGCTTCTTCAGGCCCACCTTGTGCGTCATTTCCTCGGCGTTGTCCATGAACCAGCCGTGATCCTTGAGCTCCGCCGCGTCCTTGCCGAAGTAGTAGGGGGTGGTGGTCCCGGCCCGGGCGGCATGTTCCCATTCGGCTTCGCTGGGGAGGCGGTAGGTGTCACCCGTGATACCGCTGAGCCACTTGGTGTATTGCCGGGCGGCAAACTGGCTCATGCTCAGGGCGGGCTGGCGAGGGTCTTCGCCGAATTGGAAAGTGAACGTAGGGTCGTACAGATTCGACGGAGCGGTGACGATGGTGGCTTTGTCGGCGTCTTTGAGGACCATCAGTTTGGCGGCCGCCAGCTTCTTGAATTTGTCGGTCATCGCCATGTACTGCTTGTATTCGGCCCAAGTCACTTCGTAGGTGCCGAGCCAGAATGGTTCGACATCGATTTCACACTGCGGCGACTCTCCTTTGCCGCGGCCAGCCTCCCCCTCCGGACTGCCGAGCATGATCTTGCCGCCGGGAATGGGTTGCATCTCAAACGTGACTTTCGTGCCGGGAATCGTCCCCTTGTACGGGACCATAAATCCCATTTCCGTTTTCACAAACCGGCCGCTGGCGGGCTGGTCCTTGACGAGGCCAAGGGTTTCCTCAGCGGAGGCGAAAGTCGTGAGAAGAAGCAGCCCCGCCATCAGCAGCAGAGCCAAGGTCGTGTTGCGGAGGGTTTGCGACATAGGATTGGTCGGGAGTGGTTGGCGATAGCAAGTTGTCCGCTCATTATACCCAGCCGGACGCAGTTTTGGCTGCGGAGGCCGCTAGCACTTCTGTTCCCTCTCCCCTTGGGAGA
>SXGT01104014.1_pt1 | contig 40448 bp, 34 predicted proteins | sample 3176221 | NCBI WGS metagenome assembly SXGT01 (sample SAMN11356862, study PRJNA531348) | freshwater metagenome | isolation source: freshwater sample F1-120 | place: China: Fuxian Lake, Yuxi | collected 2017-12-25
ATGGACAGAGCCACCCTCAACCTGACATCATCCACGGGCGCAATCTTCCCATGAGGGTCGTATTGTGGCCTGCATGTTTACGAAAAGCCAGAGGGGATGCCGGCGTGGTTACTGGGATTTATCGACCTCCGGGAATTGCTGCATGCCATAGAGCGTGGCGGCGTTATCCGTCCCGTACACGCTGGGCGTGACAATCACCACGCGCTGCATATGCAGCGCTTTATGGAGCGCTGCCATCTCCTCGGGCAGCGCCATCTCCGGGGTGTAGGTCCGCCCCGCAAAGAAGGGAAAGCGGACAGGGTCACCGTGGATGTGCGTATGGCAATCGCAGGCTCCAGCCGGGACGTCCAACTGGAGAGCGGTGGTGGGTTGGGAAGCCGTGGCCCGGCTCGTGTGCGGCGACGTCACGGCGGCCACAGCCAAAGTGCCAACGAGCAGGTCGCGTCGGGTGAGCATGAGCAATCCTTTCTGGCGTAAGCGTCTGTTCTTCTGTAGGGCGGAATAAGGATCGTACGAGACGAGGTGTGGCATACGCCACTTCAAGACACCATGTCATCTCCCAGGCGGCGACACGACAAACACCGCGTCGAGAGTCGGGGCGCTCAAGACCTGCTCGCTCCAGCGCAACAGCGTCTCGGCGTCCGCCACCGTGACCCGTGTCGTGACCTCTCCAGGCAGCGGACCAAAGCGCACTTGCAAGAGCCGGAGCAGCATCTCCGCCTCGCCCTCTCGGCGGCCCTCGGTACGGCCCTCGGTACGAATTCTTCGTAGGTACGGCAAATCCAAGTCGGCTAAGAGATCCTCTTCGGCAAGAAGTCGTTCCACCATCGTCATCATCTCCTCTTCAGGCAGCAGCGCCATAAGCGCTGCGAATAAATGCCCCCGTCTCTCCGCATCCGCCACCTGGCGCATCCGGGCCACGACCGTCGTTAAGGTCATTGCCGGGTCGGCCATCTGCATCAAGCCCACCAGTGCCAAGGGGGCCACTTGTGCTGTGGCGAGTAGCGTTTCCGCTGGCAGCTCCCACAAGCGGATGACACGATAGCGCCAGGCGAGCACTGGGTGACCATCGAGGTCATACACCTGATAGAGGCCATGATCGTTGGCCCCGGCGCCACGACCAATGTACAGTACCATGCTGGCCATCTCCCGACGATACGCCAGGGCCAGGCGCGGCATGTAATCGAGCATGCGCCACGACATCGGCGTCTGGCTCCGCCGGCCTTGAAACTCGAGATGCAGCAGCACCTCACGGCCGTCCAGGAGCGTCACCAGGAAGGCCTGATCTACGGCCACAGTACTGGAGGGTAATTCGCTCGGCAGCGGGCGTACGGCCTGCACTGCGGTCCCCAGAAGCCACGTGGCAAAATCGACGATAAAGGTACTCACCAAACGTTTGAGCAGACTATCGGTTTCCGCCATGAGTCTCCTGATGCATGCTGTAACACGCTGGCACGAGGACAAGATCTCGACAGATTGTCTATCATAGACACAGTGCATCGAGCCTGTCAAAACCCGTCGAGCTTCTCGGCCATACTGGGCAACCGTGTTGCCACAGTGGCGCAGAACGCGTAAGTTGACACCACCAGGATAGAGGCTCTATCATGGCAGACAGTGCTATCGACACGCCACGCACCATGCAGTGGCACGATGCCAATCTCCACGTCGAACCCTTCCCGTGGAAGGAGCTACAGATGCATCCCCGTCTGCACGCCTTGTGGGCCCACGCCGGTGTCGCCCCTGCGGTCCTCGCGACCCTCGCCGCCCATGTCGCGGAGTCCGGGCCAGACAGCATGGACGTTCCCGCACTCGACGGTGCCACAGACGTGCAACTGGCCCTCCTGAGCGCCATGGTGGCCGCAGTGCACTGGCAGCGTTGTGGCGCGGCCTTGCCGTCTCTGCTGACGCTCGTCAGTGCCGCCCAGCACACCCTGTCATACTACGATCAGGGGCGCTTCTGGCACCTTACAGGTTGTGCCGCCTTGCATCTGGAACACGCGCTGGACAGTGCCACCGACGCGTTGCAGCGCAGCCTGACCTTCCTAGGCGACGACGCAGCCCGGACGCGAACCTATCGAGCCCGGGTGTACGACACCTGGGGGCAGCTTTTGCAGCGTCAGGGATTGCTCATGGAGGCTCGGAACCGCTTTGCCCTGGCGTTGCAGCATTGGGACGTTGCTGACGAGGAAGGGACAGCGCTGGTTCTGGGGCATCTGGGACAGCTGTGTATGGGACTCGGGGACTTCGCCAGCGCGGCGGAATATCTCGGTCGTGATCTCAACATCGTTACGCAGCGTACCCCCGAGCGTACCACGCTGCGTACGCAGCTCCTGGCCCACCTGGGCACCTGTGCCCTGGGACGGGGCGGCCTCACCGCCGCCAGGAACTATTTTCAGCAGAGCAAACGCCTGGCTCAGGCTGATGGAAATACCTGTGGATTGACTAGTGCGGCGTTGGGCTTGGGGCAGCGTGCCGTGCGTTGTGGCAAGATGGCGACGGCACAGCGCCAAGTGCAGGAAGCGCAGCGCCAGCTCGACGCGGCTCAGCTTTCCGAGGTCGCTGCGGCCAGCGTGCGTTGGCGTCTCAGCCAACTAGTGGCCGAGATCCACCTAGCGCAACAGCGTCCCGCCGAGGCGATCACCGCTTTTACAGTGGCGCGCCAGTATGTGGCCAGGGCTGCGGACGTCTCGCGCCCCGACATGGCGCATCTGCTCCACGGCCTGGCACGCGCTCACTTGCAACGCGGGGAAGACGCCGAGGCCGCCTGCGTGCTACGTGCCGCCCTGCAGGCGCTGGAATCCACCACCGCCGAGCGCTTGCGTCAAGAGATTCAGCACACGCTGCACCGCCATGTCCCAGAGTTGTCATGACCGTGCCGCCACAGGGTCGCAGTCGGTGCAAGGACGATGAAGGCGTGACAAAACCGGTGGCCATACGTCTCAAAATGACGCTTGGGCTCCTGCTGGGGAGCCTCATTCTTGTCTGGGGACTCGCACCGTATGGTTTTGGCTGGCGCACGGAGCAGACCATCCGCACTCTGGTGCAGGTGGCCGAGCACGTGTTTGACGTGCCGCTGTACACCACGCAGTATCACCGTGGCTGGTTTGGCGCCACCGCCGAGACCTGGCTGGCCCTGCCACCTGTGGTGCTGACGGCGCTCCGCCCCTATCTCCCGCCGACATGGCTGCCGTCAGCCGCTGGGGATGGCCTGACGCTGACGCATCACATCCAGCACGGGCCGTTTCCGCTGGGGCAGCGTCCGGACGGACTGTCGGCCTGGCAGCCCGTGCAGACCATCATGACGAGCCTGGTGCTCCCTGGTGCCTCCGGCAGCGTGCCAGCGGCCTCCCCTCTCCTGCGCATTGACACCACAGTATTCTTGGGTGGCGCGGGGCGTGGGTCTGTCACCATGCCGGCCTTCAGCATCCCACGTCCGGGTGCGTCTGAGCCGCAGATGGTCTGGGGCGGGCTCCAGGGTGAGGTGCGTGTGGATACCCACGGGCGTGACGTGACGGGTACGCTGCGCGCTCCGGCGCTCGCGTGGTCGGGCGAGGATGTGCGCGTGACCTGGGCCGATGTCGCCCTGCGGACGGCCATCACGACCCCACGCCACCAACCAACCCGCAGTGTGGCCGACCTGCGGGTTGGTACCGTCGCCGTTACGCCACACGCCCACCCACACGACGTCTGGGACATCACGGGTGCCACCGTGGAGATGGATACCACGGTAGCCAGGCACATCCTGCACGGCACGGTGGCCCTCTCCCTGCAGACCGCGCACCTGGATGCCCTGGCGTATGGTCCGGGCACTGCGACCCTGGCGTTGACCCGTATCTCACTCCCGGCGTTCGTCCACTTCTGGCATACCGTCAGCCAGCGCTGGCATGACGAACCCTCCCTCGCCGCACTCTGGACGCGTGTACTCCTCTCTGGAGAGCTGGCCGAATTTCTCCTACCACTGCTGCAAGCCAGCCCAGAACTGGCCCTCTCCTCATTGTCCGTACAGACCCCTGACGGCGCGCTCCAGGCCACACTCCAGGTGCGTGTGGATGCACGACGCCTGTTGCCGCCGGGCTATATGGTGCAACTGTTACAAACGGTGGAAGCGGAGGCGACCATTGCGGCCCCAGTGGTCTGGGTGCGGTCGCTGGCCCTGCGACAGGCCAGGCGTGCCATCCGTGCCCAGAGTCGGCTGACGACCTTCCTGCCCGATGCGGCGCTGAACGCCATTGCCGGCCCACTCACTGATCACTTTATGCAGAACTTGCTGCAGCAGGGATACGTGGTGTTGGATGGCGCCAGGTACACCAGCCAGGCACGTTATCGCCATGGTCAACTGTGGGTGCAGGGCAAGCTGGTAGATGGACACGAGGCAGGCCCCGCCCACCCCTAGATGTCCATTGCATCAATACACTGCCAGTTGTACCCCTGCGCGGGCACGGCCCACTCCTACAGGGATCCCTCCGTCGCACAGATCTGCTGTAGGAGCGGGCCTTGCCCGCGAGGCACCCCGACTGGCATAGGACTTACGAAATGGACATCTAGTGTGCGTGGACTTTCAGGGCTGCACCTGCCCCATAAGGCTGAGGAAGCCATCGTCATCCAGACTCGCCAACTCCCCGGTCACATACCATCCCTCCCGGAAGACCTGCGCGGTCTGCTCGGGTTGCCCCCAATAGCCCAGCATGCGATGCGGTCCGTACAGCCAGAGCACACCCACCGTCTGCGGCGGGACGGGCTGGCCGGTGGATGGATCGACCACCCGCAGGGCGACACCGGGCAGGGGCTGGCCGACCGTGCCCGGTTTGGAGCCGAGCTGCCGACGCGAGCCATACTGCACGTCGGCAATGTTGAGCGCCACGATGGCGGCCATCTCCGCACAGCCATAGCCCGCCACCAGGGCCACGCCGTACTTGGCGTGAAAAGCGTCCGCCAGGGACGCTTCCAGGGGCGCCGTGCCGCTGACGGCGTAACGCAACGAGCGCAACGCCTCCGCCGGACACGCGTCGAGATAGCTAGCATACATCGTCGGTGTCGCCACCAGCATCGTCGCTTGAGACCGTGCTACCGCGTCCCCCACTGTGCGGGCCTCGGCGGCGGCGTGGTAGACCACCCCACACCCGGAGAGCAGCGGGAACCACAGGGTCGCCAGGGCTCCCAAGGCATGCGACAGGGGCAACACGCCCAGAAGGCAGTCGTGGCGCTGCAAGGGCAACACTTGCTGCAGCCCTTCGACCGTGGCCAGGATGTTCCGATGGGACAGCATCACCCCCTGACGGCTCTCCGCCTCATCCACCGTGCGCACCAGGGTGGCGAGGGCATCAGGGTCCGACGTGGCCTCCGTGCAGAGCGCCTGGAGCAGCGCCGTGGGCAGCCAACGCACCAGCCACGTCACAGGCAGACGGCGCAGACGGCGCACCCAGCGGGTATCCGAGAGGTGAGTGTCTATGGCAATAGCCTCTATCGCGCTGGGCAGGGACAGCATGAGCTGGGAGGTCCGCGCGGTGAGTACGAGGTCAATGGCATACTGCCGCAGCGTGGCCTGGATGACATCCGGGGACTCCTCGGTGTCGAGCATAATCGGCACTTTGCCCGCCAGTGCAACGGCCACGTGTAGCAGCGCCGCGGTGGCGGAGAGAGGCAGGTAGATACCCAGGTGCCGGGCCTGCGGCCAGCGCGTGCGGAGCCAACGGGCCAACAGCAGGCTGTGCACCAGCACCTGGCCATAGGTCCAGCGCTGGGAGGTCGTATCGGCGAGACAGAGCGCCGACCAGCGGTGTTTTGCGGTAGCGATGAAGCGCCGTGGTAAGGTCGCCGTGGCGCGGGGGCGCGTCAGCATCGCCGTGCTTCCGAGTTCTAACACGGCCTGCCGGACTTGTGGTGCCGTCGCCGTGGCTGGCAATGGTGGGCCAAAAGATACTGTGACGGGATACGGAAACTTGGGGGGCCACGAGCCCAACACCCGTGCGCCTTGGAAACTCAACGGGGTGTTCCACAGCTGATCGAGGTGCATCGGGATGATCGGCACCTGCAAGCCCGCCATAATCTGTGCAAAGCCGCGTTTGAAGGGCAGAAGATTGCCGGTGCGGGTAATCGAGCCCTCCGCAAAAATGCACACCACATGCCCAGCTTGCAGCGCCTCGCGGGCCTGCGCCAGGGCGACGGGTGCTCCAGGCCCTCCCGTAATGGGAATAGCGTGCAGCAGACGAAAGAGCCAGCGTAGGGCCGGGGCTTCATAGATCGGCCGGTAGATGAGGAAGCGAATGAAGCGTCGCACGCAGGCCGCCACTAGCAGGCCATCGACATAGGAGACGTGATTGCACACCAGCAGGGCTGGTCCATGGGTGGGGATATATTCCGCCCCCACGACGCGGATGCGGTACAGGGTATGGGTGAGCATCCAGCAGAGCAGGCGCAGGACAAATGCCGGCAGGAGGCGCAGCAGGTACACAGCCCCAAGTAAGATGCCCAGGCCCATCAGGGCAATGAGGTGCTCGGCGGACAGCCCCAGCAGGTCACAACCAAGCCACAGCCCACCCGCGGCCAGCAGGCGAGCGCTCAGAGTGAGGCAGGTAGTCGCCGTCCGTATGGCGCCACGCTCAGCGGATGGACTCTTGGTGTCGAGGAGTGCCTGCAAAGGTGTCCACACCCAGACGCTGGCCACACCGTAACATCCCAGCATGAGGGCGACGAGTCCGGCAGAGGAAGTCAGTATGGACACCAGGAGCAGACTGCTGCCCATGCCTAGCGCCCCAAGGGGCAGCCAGCCCAAGTCTCCCGGTAGTCCTGCGAGACGTCCAACGAGGAGCTGCCCAAGGCCCATGCCGAGAGGCAGGCAGGTGACGAGCAGCCCGACGTGCAGCGTCGTGAGGTGCATGCTGACGGTGCCCAGCAGTAACACCACCATGGGCAACAGGGTTGTTGACAGCCAGAAGCTGGCCAGGCCGAGCGCGGCGAGCCCAAGGTGGCGTTCTTGCGCCAAGCGTCGCAGCCCATGGGCCAGCTCGCGCCCTAAACGCCTCTGGGGTGTCGGCGCTTCCCCTGGTGACGCTACCGCGGGCAGGCACAGGCTGACGCCCACACCCACTAGGGCCATAGCCAGGAGGACACCGCCAGCCCAAGCGCGCTGCGCCTGCCAAACGACCGCCAGGATCGTCCCGAGCGCTGTGCCCAACAGCAACGTCAGCCTGGCTCGTCTCTCGCGGCGCGCCTGGGCCCAGAGACGATCGGGCAGCGGGAGGAAGGACTGCAGGAGATGCTGCGTGGTCGGACGCAGGCCGGTGGCCCGCAAGGCGAACAATCCAACGACGCCGAGCATCGTGTCAAAACGACCGCTGTACAAGGCTCCGTATCCCAAGCCTATGATCACGACTTCCCACAGTGCCGCGACACGTAGGACGGTCCGTGGCATGGCCTGCGCCGTGCAAGATTCCGCATAGCCCATGAAGAGCAAGAAGGGGAGGGTAGACACCGTACTCACGAGCGCCAGACCCGCACTCGGTGTGCCAGCCTGCACCGCGGCCTGCACGACAAGCAGGGAGAGTAGCATAGCATAGGCATGATCGTGCACGGCCCCGAGATCGTGCGCCAGCACGAGGGCCCAGCGTTGCGCCGTGGACGGGCGTGGATCCCTCACGTCTGGGTTCTGGATGTGTGGAGATTGTGGCATGATGGCACCTCATCCGCCCGGCGACACGGACGGTGTCTGCCCAATGCGGCGTGAGGACACCCACCTGTGCGACAGCGACGTACCTCACGCCCACGGCTCGCAGTCTACCGTGTCACGATGTCTTTTCTCATCGGTCCCAGCACGCCCAGGAGTTCAGTCTTCTCTTTCTCCGGCACCTTGAACTTATCGAGTGTCGCGACCAGATCTTCCACCAGTGCGGTAAAATCACCATCGCTTACGCCCATGCCAGCATGGAGCGTTTTCATATCTCTGCCGGTATATTTGCAGGGACCACCACTCGCCTCGCAAATCTGATCAACGAGTTTGGCTTTGAAGGAAGGGATATCAGTGGTGGCAAAAAAACGGTTGATCCGGCGGTCAACCGCGACGCGCGCCACGAAGTCATCGACCACCGCCGTGATGCTCGCCTTGCCACCCAGCCGATCATACAATGACTTCTCCTTCATCATTTTGGGTTCTTCCATGGTGGCACAACCTACCAACGCCACGACACTCAACAGACCACAAGCAAGCCGTCGATTCCACTGCATCCTGCATTCTCCTGTAAATAAACACTAGAGCTAGGCACCCACCCATCGGCTGGAACATCCAGCCAGGCTGCGCACACAAGTATACTCTATGCTGAGGGTGCCCGAGGCACTGAGGCGCGTTACAATATTCTGGTCATGGTCTCCCCCTCATCGAACACCTCGTGAAACCCCTGGTTTCAGCCATGGGGAGGAAAGAGGTTTGCCCATTGCCATGGGCAATTTTCCGTTGGCACAGCGCATCAAAAACGTGGGGTTGTATCACATAATATGATACAATTTCTCCATCGAAAAGAAACAGTTTACGAACATGCGCCTCAGCCCTGAAGCCAAGCGCTTCTTAGCCTTGCTGGCCCAAAGGCTTGGAATCAGCCAGACAGCGGTGTGAGAGTTGGCGCTCAGGGACAAAGCCAAACGTGAGGGCGTGCAGTGATCCGACGTCAAGGCTACCACTACCGGCTGAAGACCACGCCCGCGTTGTGCCGCGCGTGGGCGCAGTATGCTGGGGCGTGTCGCTTTGTCTAGAACAAGGTGTTGGCCGTGAACGAAGGGCGGTACCTCGCGGGCGTTCCCAGGCTGACCTACTATGAAGCCGCGTGGTTGCTGACCCAGTGGCGACACAGCGAGGCATACGGCTGGTTGGCTGCCGTCTCTCTCCACGCCTTGCAGCACTGTCTGCGAGATTTGGAGCGGGCGTACACTAACCTCTGTGCTGGACGGACAGCCCCTCCACGCTTGCGCAAGAAGTGCCTGTCGGATAGCTTCCGGTTCCCGAGAGACTTCCAGGTCCATGGCCATCGGCTCAAGCTGCCCAAAATCGGCTGGATGCGGTTTTGGCAAAGCCGGGAGATGGAGGGCGCCATCAAGAACGTGACCATCCGCAGAGATGGCACCCACTGGGCGGTCGCCTTTCAGACGGAACGCGAGGTGGCAACACCCGTGCACCCGAGCACAAGCGCTCTCGGCATTGACCTGGGGATCGCGACCTTCGCCGCGCTGTCCGATGGCACGCGGTATCCACCCCTCAACGCCTATCGCCGTCTCCAAGCGAAGCTGGCCACAGCCCAGCAACGTGCGGCTACGCAGGTGAAGTTCTCCAAGCACTGGCAGCAATGCCAAACGGTGATCCGCCGTATCCAGGCCACTAGTGCCCGCTGCCGCAAGGACTTGCTGCACAAGCTCAGCACCACCATCAGCACAAACCACGCGAGGCTTGTTGTTGAGGACTTGCAGATACGCCACATGTCCCGGTCGGCCAAGGGGACCGTGGAAGATCCAGGGTGCAACGTGGCGCAAAAAGCTGGGCTCAACAAGGCCATCCTTGACCAGGGCTGGGGCCTGTTCCGGCAGATGCTGGCGTATAAACAGCTCTGGCGTGGGGGCATAGTCGTTGCGGTCAACCCGCGCTACACCTCGCAAACGTGTCCCCAGTGTGGCTGAGTCTCTGCGAACAATCGCCTGCAACAAGCCCTGTTCTCCTGTATCATCTGTGGCTATACGTCCCATGCAGATTTCAACGCGGCACAGAATATCCTCGCTCTGGGGTACAGAGAGAGGTGAAACGCTTGTCCGCCTCCGTAGAGGCGCCAAGAATCCCCTGGCTTGAGCCATGGGGAGTATCAACTGACGGCACAGTCGGATACACAGGCGCGAGATACCTCATTCTTTATCGACAAAGGACAGCGCAATGCCCCTATTACGACAATTTTTCTGTTGGGTATGCGTCAGCGTGCTCCTCGGGAGCAGCCTCAGCATCCAGGCGGCGATGGAACCTGAGAGCCCAACGCAATCTGTACAACGTCTCGTCAAGGCGATTAACAGCATCCACGCAACGAGCAACGGTGGGGATGCCCTGGCCAATACCACGGCGGCCCGCGAAGCCAATACCGTCCTGGATATTCCGAGAGTGGGGCAGCGCACCTTAGGGAAACACTGGCAAGCCCGCTCCCCACAAGAGCAGCAAGAATTTCTGGCGCTGCTCGAACAGCTCTTCATAAAAATCGCCTACCCGAAATCCGCCGAGTTTTTTCATGGCTTGGATATCCAGGTAGCCAAAGAACAGGTGACTGGCCAGCGCGCCACGGTACAGACCGTGGTGAAGCATCCGAAGGAAGGCTTAGTCTCGGTGGATTATCGTCTGCTGCAGGAAAGCACCCACTGGCGGGTGCAGGACATTTTATTGGACGATGTGAGCCTGGCGGCCAATTTGCAATCGCAGTTTAATAAAATCATCACCGAAAATTCGTACGCCGAACTGCTACGCCGCATGCGTGACAAATTACGCGAGTGAGGCGACATTGTCGGCGCTGGGTGGCGGTGCCAGGAGTGCGGCATAGCCACTGTGAAAGCTAGGATACCGCAAGGCATAACCCGCAGCCACTAACCTGGTGTTCCGACACCGTTTGTTGCTGCGCCGTTGCTGCTTGATACTGCCGGGGACGGCTTCGAATGGCGGGGGCTGCACCCCCAACTGCGCCGCGATCCAGCGCAGCAGGGCCCCCTGCTCCGTGGGGTGATGATCGACCGCCAGATAGAGCGGCGCGGGATAGGCCAGGCGCATCAGGCGAGAGAGTGCCCCCACACAGTCATCGACGTGGATGAGATTGAGATAGACATCTTCACCCATCGGGCACACGGCAGTGCCCTGCCGGACGCTGTCAATCAGCCGTGTGCGCCCAGGGCCATAGATACCCGCCAGCCGGACGACCGTGGTCTCAAAGGGGCTGGCATGCAAGAGCTGCTCCCCTGCCAGTAAGCATTGGCCCGAGAAATGCGTCGGTTCGGTGGGACACGACTCATCTACCCACTCGCCATGCTGTTGCGCATAGACGCCTGTACTCGAAATCAGAAAGATACGGCGGGGACGTTGGTGTTGTTGCTGCAAGGCCTCAAGCACATGCTGCAGACCATCCACATAGGCCGCCTGATAGGCGGCGGCGGTGCGCCCAGCTGCCCCCACCATATAGAAAACGACATCGAGACCGCGCGGTAAATCCCGCAGCGATTCCGGGAGTGTCACATCGCCCGCCAGCGGCTGAATGGCCGCGGGCAAGCTCTGTGGTTTACTCCGTAGCCCCCAGACCGTCGAGCCTGCTGCCGCCAAGCGCAGTCCTAAGGCGGTGCCGAGATAACCACAACCCACAATGAGCACATTGGATGTTGGCATCAAGCCTCTCCTGGCGCCGGAGTGTGACCAGCCGTACGACACAGGGTCCGTGAGGGCGACCACCCCGGCACAGGGAACGTCTTACGCTGGTGGCCGGGTCAACGCAATCAACCGCGAGGCCTGCTCATGTTGCTCCAGGTCGCGGCAGGTCGTAATAATCTCTTCAAACTGCGCTGCCGGGATCGGAATGCCGGGGATCACGTCACGAATACGCCGCGCCTCTTCATGGAAATCCCACATGAACTCCCGTCCCGTGGACTGTTTCGTGTAGCTCTTGCCATCTTTGGTAAAAATGGTAATACGCGGCCCGAAAAGCGTCATCTCGTGCGACGGAATCAGCGTCACACGTTGGAGCAAGTCCAGCACCTCCGGCGGATCATCGGCCCCGTTGGGATCGATGCGCGCTTTCAGCACCGGAAAGCCGCGTTGCACCACGCCGTAGGCCGTATAGTAAGCCGTGCCCCCGGGCCGCTTGTTGCGATCTTCACGCCGGCTTGGGAAGGCCGGGCTGGGGTATTGCGTCTCTAGCCAGTTGACCACCGCTTCGACGCGCTCCACGTCGGCATAGCGAATGTCATGCTCGGTACAGAGCTGTGCCGTCACGTCCACGTGGGCAATGTTGTAGCCCGCCGTCGAGTAAATGCGGTAGAGCGTTTCCAGAAACAGCCAGTCCTGCCCCAGTCCCGTGGTGATCTTGTCCAGGCTGGTCTGGGTCTCACCGACAAAGCTGTAGGAGAGCCGGCCCGTATTGTTGCCAGCATAGGCGTGATAAAAACCCGCCTCGCCTTCCAAGGTCGTGTCCCCGCCCACATGGCCCTGTCTGGCCAGAGCCACGGCCAGCATGGCGTTGCGCGTGGCGGCGCCTTCGCGCAGGGCCTGCCCACCATGGCGCGGGGCTTCGACGTTGCTACTGGCGAGATGTACGCAGAGCGCGATGGTGCTATTGACCTGATCTTCCGTCAAGCCGAGAATTTTCGCGGCCGCCACAGCTGCTCCAAAAATGCCGAACACTGGACCAGGGTGAAAGCCACGCGACATCACCGTGGGGATGAAGTCGGCAGCCAGACGTTCCATAACCTCGTAGCCCGCGGCAATGCCAGTGAGGAAGGTCCGACCAGACGCCCCAGCGCTCTCCGCCGCGACGAAGGCGCCAGGGACGATGCTCGTGCCAGGGTGGGTCAGCATGCGGAAGGAGTCGAGCTTGCCACCGGCCATAGCCATCTCGGCATTGGCAAAGGCCGCCCCGCCCTTGGTGACCGTGGTGCCGTGCACCATAATGGAGGCTCCGTGGTGCACTCCGGCTTCCTCATCAGTCATTAACTGCACGGCTTGCCGCCCACTCGGCGTCTGCGAGCCCAGAAGCACGGAGGCCAGACTGTGCAGGGTGACGCCTTTGGCGCGATCGACCACCGGCGGCGGGAGATCCTCGTAGCGCAGCCCTGCGACCCACTGGGCCAGCTGCCGACTGAGTGATGGCATGGGGTTCCTCCTCACGAGTAATAATAGTACCGTTGTGCCGGTCTCGCGGCCTTAGGCGGCCCTGGCAAAATGTGGGATGACCTCGGTGCCCAGCAGCCGAATGGTCTGCAGCGCTTCCTTTTGGCCGCGCATGGCCGGGCGAAACAAGATGTGCGTAATCCCCATGCGCTGCATATTTTCGAGATAGCGCACACACTCGTCCGGACTCCCCACAATGAGCGATTCCTGCATCTCCTGCGGGCCAAAGCCGCGATAGCCTTTGCTCCACAGCACCTCAGCTTCCTGACGCGCCGCCTCGGGCGTGGCCCCCAGGTGAATGTCGCGCCGTAAGATCGTCTCCGTCACCTGGCTACTGCGGCCATATTCTTGCAGGGCCGTCTGATAAAAGTGCAGCTTTTCCTCCACCAGTCCTGGCGTCCAACTGGGGCTCATCACCCAGGCGTCCGCCATGCGCGCGGTGCGCTTGATGGCCGGGTCGGCAAACGAGCCAATCCACATGGGCAGGGGTTGTTGCAGGGATTTGGGGTGAATCGAGACATTGTGGAAGGTGTAGTGCTTGCCCTCGTACGACACGTTATCCTCAGCACACAGACGTCGCACAATCTCGAACGTTTCGACAAAGCGCGACACCCGCACCTTTTGCGGCGTCTGGAACGCCTCGTGCGCCTCGGGCTGATGCCCCAGGCAGCAGATGAGGGCGGTACGTCCCCCACTCATGACGTCCAGCATGGCCACCTGTTCGGCTAGCAAAATGGGCTGATAAAACGGCAGGAGAAACAAGGGGATGAGCTGCATGTTCCCGGAGTGCGCCGACATACGGCACATCGTAGGCAACACCTGCACGTAGTGATCGCGGGTAATATGATGATCCCCTAACGACAGCGAGGCAAAATGGAGTTCAGCCATCAGCTCGACCTGGGCCCGCAGCTCGTCAAACACTTGCTGGCTCGCGGTGCTGAGGGGATAGGAACTGGTCAGGGACATGCCAATACGCATCGTCTCGTCTCCTTGAACGCTGTGGAGGAAAGGCCAGCAAGGCGCGTGGGCCTGCGCCACGCCGCTGCCGACTCAGGACAGCCAGCGCTTGCGGCGGCGATAGTGTTTCACGTCACGGTAACTTTTCCGCACCCCGACGTCGGACAAACCCAGATAAAATTCTTTAATATCGGCATTGTTCTGGAGCGCTGACGCCGTGCCATTCAGGACAATACGGCCATTTTCCATGATATAGCCGTAGTGGGCAATGGCCAGGGCTAGGGTGGCATTTTGCTCGACGAGCAGCACCGTCATGCCCTCCTGCTGATTGAGGCGCTGGACAATGGCAAAAATCTCCTCCACCAGCATCGGCGCCAAGCCCAGGGACGGCTCGTCAAGGAGGAGCAGTTTGGGGTGCGACATGAGCCCACGGCCAATGGCCAGCATTTGCTGCTCGCCCCCCGAGAGATAGCCAGCGCGCACCCCAAGGCGCTCCTGTAAGCGCGGGAAGTAGGTGTAGACCAGCTCAATGTCGCGCTTGATGCCGCGACCGTCACGCCGCGTGTGCGCCCCGGCGATGAGATTTTCTTCCGCCGTGAGATGCTCAAACACGCGGCGCCCTTCCATCACCTGGGCGATGCCGAGGGTCACCGTCTCCGCCGCCTCACGCTGATCAATACGCAGGCCGTTGAACTCCACCGAGCCTGCGGTGACGGCACCGCGTTCGGGCCGCAGAATGCCGGAGATGGTCTTGAGCGTGGTGCTCTTGCCGGCGCCATTCGAGCCCAGGAGGGCGATAATCTGGCCGTCTGGCACTTCCAGAGAGACGCCACGTAGCACGAGAATGGTGCGGTCGTAGACCACCTCGACGTTATTAAGCTTCAGCATACAGCGACCCCCGCCCTGGCAGGTTACGGCTTTTTCTCTTCCGCCTTCTCAGCCTTCTTCACTTCATCCATGATAATCTCACGATAGCCCTGGAACCAGTCCGTGAAGGGCACCAGTTTCTCGCCCTTGGTCTGATACAGACGCACCCAGCCACCGCCCTCATGGTCACCTGGCACGACGGTCAGCGGCGGCAACAGGCCACCCAGGGTAAAATCTTTGATGCGCTCAAAACCTTTCTGCATCTTCTCGCCGGTGATCGGTAGGCCCTCGTGCTCAATGGCCAGCCGCGCTCCTTCGGCGATCAACGCGCCGGCCAGCACCCCACGGTTATAGTACACCCAGCCGACGTACTCCGGGACGTCTTGCTTCTCGTCTTGATACATCCTGATGATGTCTTGGATCACCGGAAACTCGCGTCCGACCCCGGCAAATTGCATGCCAAGATAGCCCTGAGCCGTGTCCCAGCCAGCCACCTGCATATCTTCCTCCCCAGCCCCCCACACCAGGCTGACGACTTTGTCCAGCGGGAAACCATTTTTACGGAACTCTTTGATGGCAATGGACGGGGCCTTGCCGAAGAGATGACTCACCACCCAGTCGGGACGCATGCGGCGCGTAATATCGAGCACCTGGGAGGACATCTCGACGCCTGGAGGCGGCACGGCAAACTCGCGGCATTCATAGCCTTCCAGGGTACAGATGCGCTGCAGCACCCCCAGGGGTTCGCGTCCGGCGGGGTTGTCGTAAAACAGGAAGGCGATTTTACTGCCCTTTTTGGCGCCACCTGGCGCCTTGATATGCTGCAAGGCGGCCCCCATCTGCGACCAATAGGAGGCGGCGACAGGGAAGATGTAGGGAAAGCGCGCCCCATCGGTAGAATCGGCCCGGCCAAAGCCCGGCGTCAGGCCCGGAATTTTGTCTTCGAGGTGGCGTGGGGTCAGCGCGTAGACAATGGGCGTGCCGTAATCGAGCATCACTACCGCCCCGTCACGTTTCATGCGCTCATAGGCTTCCACCCCACGTTCGACTTTGTAGGCATTCTCCACCTCCATGTACTTCAGGGTGTGCCCTTTGATGCCGCCCTGTTTGTTGATCAACTTGACGTAATCAAATACGCCGGGGCAGAGCTGCGTACCGACGTTTTTGGTCGGGCCGGTGCGGTCACATTGCCCCCCAATGATAATCTCATCGGCGTGTGTTAGGGCTGCGCCGCTGAGCAGCAACCCGCCGAGGACCAGCACGCCATAGCCTCTCCAGGCTTGCATAATGTCTCCCTTTCAATAGGAATACGGCCACAGACGGAAATACCGCTTGACGTTCTCCCACAAGCGCGCCAGGCCTTCGGGCTCGACCGTGAGGAAAAAAATAATCAAGCCGCCAAAGACCAGCAGTTGAAAGTTGGCCAGGAAGTTGGCCACGTTCTCGTAGGAAATGCCAAAGACATGTTTGGCCACGCCGATCACCGTGATGTCCAGGACAATCGGCAACAGCTTGATAAATATGGCTCCGAGGACAGCGCCCAGCACACTGCCCAGTCCACCAATGATAATCATGGTGAGGTATTCCACCGACACCACGAGGGTAAAATTCTCGTAGTTGGCGATGCGTAAATAGTAAGTCCACAAGGCACCCGCCACGCCAGCATAAAACGAGCTGACGGCGAAGGCGAGCAGTTTATATTTGAACACGTTGACACCGATGATCTGCGCCGCCACATCGCGATCCCGGATGGCGATGAAGGCCCGCCCCACCCGCGAGTGCACTAGGTTCTGCGCCCCGAAAAACGCCAGCAGAAAAAACGTGAGGATGAGGTAATAGCGCCGAAATTCGCTATTAAACACGAAAGTGAACAGGCGCGGCGGCTCCACATAAATCGACGACTGCGCCCCGCCGCCAATCCACGGTACATGGTTGATCGTCCATTCGAGAATCAACTGTGCCGCCAGGGTGGCCACCGCCAGATACAGGCCCTTAATGCGTAGGGACGGAATGCCAAATAAGGCTCCCACCAGAGCGGCCATGCTCCCGCCAGCCAGAATGCCGCCCCAAAACGGCACGCCATAGCGGCTCGACAAAATCGCCGCGGTGTAGCCGCCCACCGCCATAAACGCCCCTTGTCCCAGCGAAATCTGGCCGGTGTAACCATTGAGCAAATTTAAGCCAATGGCGCCGATGGAGGCCAACCCAATGGTGTTCACCATACTCATGAGGTGCTCATTGCCCATCTGCGCCAAGGGCAGCGGCAACAGCAGGAGCAGTCCTAGCATGCAGCATACCGTGATCTTGGCCAGGGGCAGCGTGTACATGGCCATATCACCCTGATAACTGGTCTGGAACACACCGGCTTCACGATTGATCATGCTTACACCCGCTCAATGGTCTCATGCCCGAAGAAGCCATGGGGCTTGATAAATAACACCAGGATCATCAACATATACGGCACAAAATCCTTGGTACCGCCCCCTACATAGGGATCGAGGTAGCCCGAGGTTAAACTTTCCAAGGCCCCAATGATGAGACCGCCGACAATCGCTCCCCCAATGCTGTCCAGTCCGCCGAGGATCACCACTGGAAAGACTTTGAGCCCGACCAGTGCCAGCAGGGTATCGACCCCGAGCATGTTCCCCCACACGATGCCACCAGCGGCAGCTGCCAGTCCGGCAATGGCCCAGGACAGCGCAAACACCCGCGACACGCGGATGCCTACGACCATGGCGGCCTGCTGATCATCGGCCACGGCACGCATCGCCACCCCCAGACGACTGCGCGTGAAAAACCAGCCAAAGGCCAGCAGGAAGACCAGGGCAATCACCGCGGCCACCAGATTAATCGGCGAGATCAGGGCTGGACCCAGGATATACGGGGCCAGGGGGACCGGCAGGTTGAGTGGCCGCGTGCTGCCGCCCCAGACAATGGCCACGAAGCCTTGCAACACAAAGCTCAAGCCAATAGTTACCATAATCACCGACACCAGCGGTTGCCCGACCATGGGCCGTAAGATGCCGCGTTCCAGAATAAAACCTAGCGCGACCATGCTGCCGGCTAACAACACGACCATGAGCCAGAGGGGCATGCCGGGCACCCCGAGCAGCACCGCCGCGACATAGCCCGCAAACATCACCAGATCACCCTGGGCGAAATTCATAATGCTGGTGGCTTTATAAATCAACACAAACCCGACAGCCACGAGGGAGTACATCAGGCCCACGAGCAGGCCATTGATCAGCAAGTCAGTGAAAAATTCCACGCCAAGATACTCCTCTATGCCGCCACCAGCCCACCCGCCACGTGCCGAATACTCAGTCTCGTCTCGATAACGGCTTGTCGGCCATCCTGATAGGTAATCACCGACGTCACTGGCACGTCCTGCGCTGCGCTGAACAGGGCGTCGATAATCGTGGCGTATTTCTCGGCCACAAACCCACGTCGTACCTTGCGGGTACGGGTGATTTCCTCGTCGTCGGCATCGAGTTCTTTGTGCAGCAGCACGTAGCGCTTGATCTGCATGGGAGCTTCGAGATCGCGGTTCACCCGCTCGACTTCACGCACAATCAGCTCGTAGACTTCTGGTTTCTGCGCGAGGTCGGCATAGGTGGTATATGAGACTTGACGCCGCTCGGCCCACCGGCCGACGTTGTCCATGTCGATATTGATCATCGCCGCGACATAGGGCCGATCCTGGCCAATGGTCACGGCTTCTTTGATATACGGGCTGAACTTGAGCTTGTTCTCAATGAATTGCGGCGCGAATTTGGTGCCATCGGCAAGCGCCGTCACATCCTTGGCCCGGTCGATCACCACCAACTGGCCGTTGGGGTCGAAGAAGGCCGCGTCCCCCGAATACAACCAGCCATTCCGGATGATGCCAGCCGTGGCATCCAGATTTTTATAGTACCCCGTAAACACACACGGGCCACGCACAATCACTTCCCCTTCGGGGGAGAGTTGTATTTCAATGTTGGGGAAGGGCGTCCCCACGGTGCCGAGGGCGACCTGATCATCACGCTGTACGCAGGACACTCCGGATTCGGTCTGACCATACACCTGCTTGAGGTTGATACCCAGCGCCCGGAAAAACAGAAACACCTCCGGTCCCAAGGGCGCCCCGCCCGTATAGGCAGAACGAATACGCCGGAAGCCCAAGTGATCCCGCAGCGGGCCAAACACCAGCACCTCGCCCAGCGCATGCATGCAGCGTTGCCAGGGCGACAACGCCTGGTGTTCCATACGGCGCCGCGCCGCCTCATAGCCATAGGGCATGAAGCGCTGATAGAGCGTACGCTTGAGCCAGGAGGCATCCTCCATTTTGATGTGCACGAGGGACACCAGGTTTTCCCAAATACGCGGTGGGGCGACCAGAAAGTGCGGGGCAATTTCGCGGATGTTATCCTGGACTGTCTCGGGCCGCTCTGGGCAATTGACCCGAAACCCGACGATGAGCGAGGCAGACAGCGACCAAAACGTGTCACCAATCCAGGCGGGCGGCAAGTGGGCCAGGGTCTCATCCGTCCGCCGGTAGGGCTCGACTTGCAGCATGCCAAGGACCGCGGACGTCAGGTTTTCATGTGACAGCATGGCGCCTTTCGGCGTGCCTGTGGTGCCGGAAGTATAGCTCATGAGCGCCACGTCCTGCGGCTGCCCAGCAGCCACCAGCTCACTGAACAAACGCGGGCGTGTGGCGTCGAGGCGCTGTCCTTGGGCTTGCACAGTGGTCAAACACACGAGCATCGGGTCCGTATAGTGCCGCATGCCCTTGGGATCATCATACAGAATCCGCCGCACTTGTGGCAGCTGCGCGCGCAGCTCCAGGATTTTGTCCACCTGTTCCTGGTCTTCCGCCAGCACGATGGTGGCATCGGCGTGATCAATGACATAGTGTAACTCGCGACTGATGGCATCCTGATAGAGCGGCACGGGAATGCCGCCAGCAATCTGCGCCGCCACCATGGTCCAGTAGACTTGCGGGCGATTGTCGCTCAGAATTGCCAGTTTATCCCCTTGTTCAAAGCCGAGGGCCACCAGGCCCAGGGCGAGACTGCGGACTTCGTGCAGATACTGCGCCCAGGTCCATTCTTGCCAAATACCGCGTTGCTTCTCCCGGATCGCCACGTTGTGCGGGTGCTCTTGCGCTTGCTTGAGCAGATATTGTGGTAGCGTCATCCCAGCCATCGTGTCTCCCCAGTCGTCGTGTGAGGCGGCAACTCGTCACCCCTACCCACTACCCTACGGCTTGCACCCCGAGATAGGCGGTGATGACCTGGGGGTGCGCTTTCACCTGTTGTGGCGTGCCGTCGGCAATTTTGGCGCCGAGATCCAACACGATAACGCGTTCGGAAATGTCCATCACCACCCCCATGTCGTGCTCAATGAGCACAATCGTGGTGCCCCACTCTTCGTTGACATCGAGGATGAAGCGCGCCATATCCTCTTTTTCTTCAACATTCATCCCACCCATGGGCTCATCTAACAGTAACATGCGCGGCTCGGCCGCAAGCGCCCGTCCCAGCTCCACCCGCTTTTGCAGCCCATACGCTAAGGAGCCCACGGGGCGTTTGCGCAAGGCTTCGATTTCGAGAAACTCAATGACGTCCTCCACCACCCGCCGCTGCGCCACTTCTTCGCGCCGGGCCGGCCCAAAACGCAGCATCGCGGCCAGCACGCCAGTGCGCATGTGAATGTGGCGGCCTAACATGAGGTTGTCAAGGACGGTCATGCCCCGGAACAGGGCGATATTTTGGAAGGTGCGGGCGATCCCGAGGGCGGCAATACGGTGGGGCGCGAGGTGGGTGATGTCACGCTGCGCAAACAGGATGGAGCCACTGTTGGGGTGGTAAAAGCCACTGATCATATTGAGCAACGTCGTCTTGCCAGCGCCGTTTGGGCCAATGACCGAGACGATCTCCCCCTGACACACCTCGAGACTCACCCGGTTCATGGCTTGCACGCCACCAAATTGCTTGGAGACACCCTGGATCTGCAGTTCCACGTCTGCGGCCATGCCCTGTCCTTCTGCCCGTACGCGCCCACGCGCAGTAGTCCTCGGTGACGAGTTCAGGGGTTTATAGCGAGACGCCAGGGGGATGTCAAGGACGAACTATAGTCCAGCAGGGCTATAGTGCAGAGTTAAGCAATCGGTGCTGGGGGGACAACCGACACACGTGGTAGAATGCCACGACGTCTCTCGACTTCTGGAGAAGGAAGCATCATGACGGAGATTAGTGATTATTTCCTGGCGGTGTATCTGCTCGCTATGGGCGAGCATCTGGGCGAGCTACGCGTTCAACCCAAGGAAACGTTTGGCTTCGTCGACTCGCCATCCCTGGCGCAGCATATCGAAGCCTATCGGACAGACACGGCCCTGGTCAATCCCAAGACGTTTGCGCGGACCATCATGGAGCTCAGACAGCAGCTGAAGCAACATCATGACGCCACGTCCTGAGAGCCCACCGTCACATCTGTCGTCCAGCAGGTCGCAGAGGGCGCCCCAAACACCCAGGCCTTGGGAAAGCCTTCGCAGACGAGGTCTGCGAAGGCACGGTGATCACACGATCCTACAGACGGTGTGCCAAGGACTCGCTCTCCTGCCACATCGTCTGTGGCAGGCGCGCTCCAAACTTGCGGAAGAACTCCTGTTGTCCCGCTACGGCCTCCGTCCAACCATCACGGTCCACGGCAAACAACTTCCTGAGCGCCGCTGGCGTGACGTCCAGACCTGTCACATCAATGTCAGCCTGATGGGGCATATAGCCAATGGCCGACTCTGCCGCCCCCAGTTCGCCATGCACCCGTCCTAACACCCAGCGTAAGACGCGCAAATTTTCACCAAAGCCGGGCCAGAGATAATTGCCGGATTCGTCGGTACGGAACCAATTGACGCGGAACACCTCCGGCGGCTGTTGCAGGCGTGCCCCCAGATTGAGCCAGTGTCCAAAGTAGTCCCCCATGTTATAGCCACAGAAGGGCAGCATCGCCATGGGATCGCGCCGTACCACCCCGACAGCACCGGTGGCGGCAGCCGTGGTCTCCGACGCCATGGTGGCACCCAGGAAGACCCCGTGTTGCCAGTTGAAGGACTGATAGACGAGTGGAATAAGATTGGCCCGTCGTCCGCCAAACAGAATGGCCGAGATGGGCACGCCATTGGGATTCTCCCATTCCGGCGAAATGGACGGGCATTGATGCGCCGGCGTGGTGAAGCGCGAGTTGGGATGGGCGACCTTGGTCAGACTGTCGGACGTCCACGGCTGCCCTTGCCAATCCATCGCCTCAAAGGGTGCTGGGCCGTCCATGCCTTCCCAGTATGGGGTGTTATTCGGCGTCAAACCGACATTCGTGAAGATGGTGTTCTGCCGGATGGTCCGCATGACATTGGGGTTGGTACGCAAGTTCGAACCGGGGGCGACGCCGAAGAACCCGGCTTCGGGATTAATGGCCCACAAGCGGCCATCGGGGCCGGGGTTCATCCACGCGATGTCTTCCCCAACGGTCCAGATCTTATAGCCTTCGTGACTCGTGGGTGGGACGAGCATCGCCATGTTGGTTTTCCCACAGGCACTGGGAAACGCCGCGGCCACATAGGTAACACGGCCATTGGGCTCCTCGATGCCGAGGATCAGCATATGCTCCGCCAGCCAACCCTCTTCACGGGCCATATAACTTCCCAGACGCAGGGCAAAACATTTTTTCCCGAGGAGCGCATTGCCACCGTACCCTGAACCTACGGACCAAATAAGACGTTCTTCAGGGAAATGCATAATGAAGCGGCGATCTGGGCTGAGGTCGCCCAGCGAATGCAAGCCCTTCACGTAATTATCCGAGGAGCCGAGGCGATCCAGCGCCGCCTGGCCCATACGGGTCATGATCTTCATATTGACCGCCACATACGGGCTATCGGTCAACTCGACGCCGATCTGGCTATAGGGTGAAGTCGTTGGCCCCATGATATACGGCACCACGTACATAGTCCGGCCCCGCATAGAGCCCTCAAACAGGCCGCCAACCTGGCTTTTCGCCTCGGTAGGCGCCATCCAATTGTTGTTGGGCCCGGCATCGTCACGCTCGCCTGTGCACACGTAGGTGAGATGCTCAGTCCGCGCCACGTCCGTGGGGTCACTGCGATGTAAATAGCACCCCGGATACTCTTGCTGGTTCAGCTCGAGTAAGGTCCCTGTCTCGAGCATATCATGCACCATGCCCTGGTACTCGGCTTCCGAGCCATCGCACCAGTAGATGTCTTTTGGACGGGTGAGCTGTGCACATTCTTCCACCCATTGCTCCACGGGAGTTGGCATAAGCGAAGCTCCTACATCATCAGAAGGAAGTACCAGAAAGACCGCGAGCCTGGTAACACGTTGTTACACGTGATTGTGCCAGCGGTTCTTGGGCGGGCAGCCGATAGCAAGCCCAACGCTGCATTATGACGTCTGGGGCCGAGATCAGCACCTAGGCACTGACGCGAAGCGCCCTACCAGAAGAGCGTCTCCGCCCTCCGAGTCTGATCCAAGACCATACCTGTTTTTTATTCTACGCTAAAAATTGCAGCCTGACCAGCCAGAGAGGCAATTTTCCAGCAATACGCATTGTGCACAAGCCCACGCGATGCGTCCCCCGTCGCGGGCCTGGCCCGCTCCGATAGGGAGGCTGGAGACGCCCGCTGTCCCGGAGGAGCGGGCCAGGCCCGCGAGGTCGCCGCTGACGCCACCGCCAGCGCGCGGCCACAATGAGCCTTGCCGCAATTTGCATGACGGCTTGCCGTAACGCGTACGTCGCCTCCGAGGTGTAGTATGATAGGCGACGATCTGTCGCATGACCGCACGTTGGCATCTCGTATGGCAATAAGGACACAGACATGGGAAGCGCATGGCGCGACAAGGCGGGAAGTCCGTTTACGACCGAGAAGCAGGCAGCCGTGGCGTCACGTGGCATGGTAGCCGCCAACCATCCCCTGGCCGCTGCGGCTGGCCTCGAGATGCTGGCCCTGGGGGGCAATGCCGCCGATGCCGCCGTGGCGGCCATGTTTGTGCTGACGGTGGTGGAGCCCATGATGGTCAGCCTCTTTGGCGCTGGTTTTACCCATATGTACGATGCGAACACGGGCAACGCCGTGGTGTTTGATAATTACACGGTAGCGCCGGGCGCCGCCACGCCTACTATGTATACACCCGTGTCAGAGACTTGGCCAGATTACCTGGAAACGGTGGACCAACAGAATCGTATCGGTTATCGCGCCGTTGCCGTCCCTGGCGCACTCAAGGGCTGGTGCGCCCTGGAAGCCGACTATGGGCGTCTTGGCCTGGAGACGGTGTTACAACCAGCCATCCGTTATGCCAAGCGGGGGTTTCCTGTCAGTCCGTATCTCGTCGAGCGTATCCGCCAGTGTCAGGCTGATCTGGCGCGTTTTCCCGCCAGTCGGGCCCGTTTCTTGCCCGATGATGCCCCACCACAGCCAGGGCACCTGCTGGTGTGCCACGACTATGCGCAGACGCTGCAGTGCATCGCGCAGGAAGGGGCTGACGCCTTGTATACCGGTGCGTTAGGGGATCTCGTTGTCCGCGACATTGCGGCCCATGGAGGCATTCTGACGCGTGACGATTTGCAACGCTATCGCGTCGTGCGCCGTGAGGCCATCCGGGGGCAGTACCGTGGCCATCAGATTGTGACGGTGGGACCGCCGAGCGCCGGTGGGGTGCACGTCATTCAAATCCTCAACATCCTGGAACATTTTGATATGGCTGATCTGGGGTTTGGCACGGCCGCCTCTCTCCATGTCATAGCGGAGGCGCTCAAGATCGCCTTTGCGGACCGCTTGGAATATCTCGGAGATCCAGGATGGAAGGAAGTCCCCGTGCGTGGCCTGACCTCAAAATTTTACGCGGTGGCGCGGCGGCGGCAAATCAAGCTTGAAGTCGCGGGTGACTATGAGGCTGGGCATCCCTGGTCGTATCGCAGTACATCGGGGCACACCACACATCTAACGGTGGCGGACGCTGCGGGGAACATCGTGGCCATGACGCAAACCATCCATGAACCGTTTGGCTGTAAGGTCACGGTGCCCGGCACGGGGATTGTCCTCAACAACACCATGTATATTTTTGACCCACACCCAGGGCAGACCAATTCCATTGCCCCGGGCAAGCGTATGCTCAGTAGCATGGCCCCGACCATGGTGTATCGCGGGCGCCGTCCAATCCTGGCGCTGGGCGCGCCGGGTGGCACGCGGATTTTTGCCGCTGTTTTACAGGCGATTGTCAATGTACTCGATCACGGCATGACCCTACAAGAAGCTGTCGAAGCGCCGCGCATCTGGACGCAAGGCCAGGCCCTCGAAGTCGAACCAGGTATCGCCGCCAGTGCCCGTTATGAACTGATGGTCCGTGGCCATGAAGTGCAGGTGGTGCCCACCGTTGCCGGTGGGATGAACGGTATTTACCTCGACCGTACCAACGGCGTGTTGTACGGGGCCGCCTGTTGGCGCGCCGATGGTGCCCCTGCCGGGCTCAGTGGCGGGGCCGCTAGGCCAGGGCTTTGGGATCCGGCCTACGGGAGGTGACGGCTCTTGGGCCTGAGAGCGCGGCCATCTTGACCGTTTGCGGAGCGGGCGGGACGCCCACGCTCCCAGGCAGAAACCTCTCCAAACAGTACGATTGAGGCGCTAGGCGCTCTCACTATACAAATGGCACGCCACCCGATGGCCAGTGGTAACCTGGAGCAACTGGGGCTCGACTTCAGAGCAGATCGGTTTCACGAAGGGGCAGCGCGGATGAAAATGGCAACCAGAGGGGGGATTGAGCGGACTCGGAATTTCCCCAGTAATCAAAATCTCTTCGCGCGGTTCGTCAGGATGCGCCGGCAAGGCGGCGGCGAAGAGTCCCTTACTGTAGGGATGCAACGGCTCAACGCGGAGCTGCTCACTGGTCGCCTGCTCGACGATTTTCCCGAGGTACATGACCGCCACATTGGTACTTAAGTGCAACACCGCCGCCAAATCATGCGCGATCAGCATATAACCCACGCCGAACTGTTCTTGCAGATCTTGTAAGAGGTTCATAATCTGCGCCCGGATCGACACGTCCAGGGCTGAGACCGGCTCATCGAGGATGATGAGGCTGGGGTTAAGCGACAGGGCACGCGCAATGGCGATGCGTTGGCGTTGCCCACCGCTGAATTCGTGCGGGAAGAGATCCGACGAAATAGGCCGCAGACCCACCAGACTGAGTAATTCTTGCACGCGCTCCCGCACCGTGGCCTTGGGCAGCGACTCATTGACCACCAGTGGTTCTGCAATAATGTCCCCGACCCGCATGCGCGGATTAAGGGAACTGTAGGGATCCTGGAAGACCGCCTGCACCCCCTTGCGGTAGGCTTGCAGACCTTTGCCGCCCAGCCCCTGGATGTCATCCCCGCGGAAGATAATCGACCCGGATGTCGGTCGCTCCAGCATGAGGATCATCTTCATGGTGGTGGTTTTGCCGCACCCGGACTCGCCCACGAGGCCCAGAGTCTCGCCGACACCAATGGCATAGGACACACCATCAACCGCTTTGACGAGCCCGATGGTTTCCTGAAACAACAGTCCCTTGGTGACGGGAAAATGTTTTTTGAGATCACGAATCTCGAGCAAAATATCGCTCATTGCGCCTGTGCCTCCCACAGCCAGCAGCGGGTATAGTGATTCTCGCCTACCTGAATTTCAGGAGGAACCTCACGACGGCAGCGGTCCTCAGCTTTCGGACAACGTGGATGGAACGGACAACCCGACGGCGGATTGGCGAGATCGGGCGGTTGTCCCTCGATACTCCAGAGGCGCTTGCTACGGTCAGTCAAGCGTGGGATGGCGTTGAGTAACGCCTCCGTATAGGGATGCTTCGGGTGGTTAAAAATCTCCCGTACCGGGGCACGCTCCACCATCTTGCCGGCATACATGACGGCGACATTGTCGCACATCTTGGCAATAATGCCGATATTGTGCGTAATGAACACCATGGCCAGACGACTCTCTTGCTGAATGTCCTTCAGGAGATTGAGATACTGCGCCTGAATCGTCACGTCCAGGCTGGTGGTGGGCTCATCGGCAATGAGCAGGCGTGGTTCGCAAGAGATGCCGATGGCCCCAACGATACGCTGGCGCATACCACCGCTCATCTGGTGTGGATACTCACGCAGACGCACTTCCGGTGAGGGGATACGCACGCCCCGCAAGAGTTCTTTAATGCGCTCAAGCAGTACCTTGCCGCGCATATGGCGATGAATACGCAGGGGCTCAGCGATCTGCTCCCCGATGGTAAACAGCGGATTGAGCGACATCATCGGATCCTGCAAGATCATGGTGATCTGACTGCCACGGATCGCCCGCATTTCCTTCTCGGTTTTGGTGACGAGATCTTCCCCCTGGAACAAGATCTGGCCGCCGACAATACGCGCCGCCGCCGGTAACAAACGTAACAGCGACATGGAGGTGACCGTTTTGCCGCTGCCCGATTCCCCGACCACCCCGAGCGTCTCGCCTTCGTTGATCGTGAACGTCACCCCATCGACGGCCTTGACCACGCGTGTCCCCTGCGCGGAGACAAAATAGGTCTGGAGTTGTTTAACTTCAAGTACTGGTTGGGCCATTATTGCCTCTTACAGTTGTCGTAACTGCGGATCAGACCACACCCGGAACCAGTCCCCCAGGGAACTAGCCGCAAGGACCACAAGCATAATACTCAAGCCTGGAAACACACTCAGCCACCAGGAGCCCGTCATCAGACCAGCCCGCCCGTCATTGAGCATAACCCCCCAGGCGGGCTGCGGCGAGGGCACGCCGACCCCGAGAAAACTCAGCGTCGCTTCGGCGATGACCACAACCCCAAGCTGTAAGGTGGCGAGTACCACGGCGCTATTGGCGATGTTCGGCAAGAGATGCGTCCACATAATGCGCAACTGACTGCAGCCGGCCACGACCGCCAGGCGCACGTAGTCACGCTCTTTCAGACTCAAAACTTCCCCACGAATCACCCGTGCATAGCGCGTCCAGTACACCACCCCCAGGATAATGACGATATTCCATTCGTTGGGCTTGACCACGGCGGCCAGCAGAATCGCAAAGGTGACTGGCGGTAGCGCCAGCCAGGAGTCGGTGATGCGCATGACCACTTGATCGACCCAGCCGCCGATATAGCCCGAGAGAATGCCGAGGGAGGTGCCAATGATGCCTGACACAATGACCGCGGCGACCGCCACCTTGAGGGAAATGCGTGAGCCGTAGATGAGCCGTGTCAGGATGTCGCGGCCCTGCTGATCAGTGCCGAGGATAAACTGCGACTTGCCGCGTGCCTGCCACATGGGCGGCAGGTATTTATTGCGCAATTCCCCGACTTCCGGGGTGTAACGACTGGTGCCGTTGTAGGGATAGGGCGCCAAAAAATCGGCGAATACGGCCACAAATACCAACGTGCCCAGAATGCCCAACGCGATCATTGGGCCTCCGAGCATCTTGCTACTTATCCGCCGCCACCAGGACAGCGCCGCAGGTTGGCTGAGAAAGGCCTCAGGAGATGCAATGGCGTGACTAGTTTCCATAACGAATCCTCGGATCAATGTAGGCGTATAAGATATCCACCATCAAGTTGACCATAATAATCATCACCCCACCGAGAATCACCGTGGTCTGGACTACCGGGAAATCGCGTGACGAGACGCCTTCGTAGAGCAGGCGGCCAATCCCCGGCCAGGCAAAGATCGATTCGACCACCACGGCCCCGTTCATAATCAAGGCGAAATTGATGCAGGCAAACGTCAGCACCGGAATGATGGCGTTTTTGAAAGCATGCTTGAGAATCACCAGACTCTCTGGCAATCCCTTAATGCGCGCCAGCTTGACGTATTCACTCCCCAGCACCTCGAGCATGGCTGAGCGCGCCAGGCGCATGTTCGCTGCGGTAAACACCCACCCCAGGGCCACGGAGGGCATGATGAGATGCTTGATCGTCCCCGAACCCTGGACGGGGAGCCATTGCAGGTTGACTGCGAAGATGAGCATGAACATGATGCCGACCCAAAAGCTTGGCATGGCCAGGCCCAGGTTCGCAAAAATGTTGCCAAAGCTATCCAGCCAGGTATTGACCCGCACGGCGGAAAAAATCCCGATAGGAATGCCGAGGATGACCGAGACTATCATGGCGGCCCCGGCGAGCTGGATCGAGGCGGGGAGGCGCTGCAGATATAACTCAAAAACCGGCACGCGATACATGAAGGATTTGCCAAAATCGCCCCGGACGATCTTGGAGAGAAAGACGAAATACTGCTCAATATAGGTACGATCAAGCCCTAACTCCACCCGTAGGGCTTGTAAATCCTCCTCTTTCGCACCCGGGTCGGCCATCAGAATGACCGGATCACCCGTAATACGCACCATCGTAAAGATGGTCACACTCAGGAGCATCAGCGAGATAAAGGCGTAAAACAGCCGTGTCAGAATATAGCGATGCATAACATATCCTTTCTCCTCCTCGTCGGATGCGGTTACTAGGTCTTTAACTGCATATCTTCGTATGGCCCTGCATAGGGGAAATACGGAATCGCCCCGAACTGGGATGCGGCCACCCGTGCTCCAGAAGCACAGATGAATGCTGGCTCGAACAGGGGCAGAAAAATGGCCTTGTCGTGCATCAGACGTTGGATCTCATGCAGCATGGTCTGGCGCTTGGCGCGATCCCTCTCCTTCGCTTGTTGTTTGAACAGGGTGTCAATCTCGGGGTACCCGCCGTAGGCGTAGCTGCCTCCCGTGACGACAAAGGCTTCGATCCGGGTCGCCGCATTCCCCGCCGCGCCACTGGCGCCCACAATGAGATTCGAGAGCTTTCTCTCACGCCAGGAGGTGAAAAACGTGGCCCGTTCCACGGTACGCAACTTCGCCTTAATGCCCACCGCACTCAGATAATTCGCCACCCCCTCGGCATAGGGGAAAAAGGGTGGGTTGGGGGTAATATCCCCGGCATCAAAGCCACTCGGATAGCCTGCTTCTTTCAGTAGCTGCTTGGCTTTGGCAGGATCGTAGGGATACGCTTCCATCGACAGGGCATAGTCAAACTGGCTCGGGATAGTCGTGCCGGTGATCTTCGACAGCCCCAGGGTTTCTGCCTCGTTAATGGCCTGTTTGTCGACGGCATAATTCGCTGCCAGGCGCACCCTGGGGTCATGCCAGGGGGACTTGGGATTCCACTGATCGGCAAAGTAGACGAACCACACCGCGGCGGGATACACGGGCTCGAGCTTGAGCGACGTGTCGCGTTGCACTTCCTCGGCCAGGGCACCACCCAGGCCAAAGATGATATCAGCTTCCTGGCGCTTGAGCATGGCCACACGAGTGGTTTCCTCGGGCACGCCGGTGAACACCAGCCGTTTCACGTGCGGGACTTTGCGCCAGTACTTGTCGTTGGCCTCGAAGACGGCGCCAATGCCGGGCTCCTGGCTGACAAATTTATAGGGGCCGGCACCAATGGGGTGTTGCTTAAAGGCGTCGGCGCCCACCTTCTCAACGTATTTCTTGGGGACAATCCACGCTGCTCCCGTCGCCGGGGTGCCGTAGAAGGTCATAAAATCCGGCCAGGGTTCATGCAGATGAAAGCGGATGCGCCGTGGGTCGACAATCTCGACATCCCGCACGCGTTCCTTAAACTCGCTAGCGGACGTGCCTTTGTAGCGCAGGAAGCTGAATTGCACGTCTTCGGTAGTGAGAGGGTCGCCATTGTGGAAGGTGACACCAGCGCGGAGGAGGAAGTCGTAGGTGAGGCCGTCGGGACTCTCGGACCAGGATTCGGCTAGGCTCGGCGTGAAGGCATTGCCAGGCATGGGTTTTACCATGGCATCGTGGACGGCGTACAACAACATGAACGGCGTGATAATGCCCGGGGTCTCGGCAGGGTCAAACCACGCGGGGGACAAGGTGACGTGCACCCCGATGGTCAACTGCCCGCTCGGCTGGGCTGCGGCGTGCGCCACACGCCAGGGCCAGAGCGTGAGACCCGCGGCGCCACCAAGCGTCCCGCGCAGGAGCTGGCGTCGCGTATAAGCACTTCCCCCAGACGGGGGTGTATGTGTCATAGGATGCTTCCTCTCTATGTACAGCACTGGCCCACTCTGGGAGCTCCGCGTTCGAGGGAACGCGGAGCGTGGGCGCATCGTTTAGGCTTTGAGCCGGACGTCTTCATAAGGCGCCGAGTAGATGTGCCCAGGAATCAGCCCCAAGCCTGACACCGCCACCCGTGGGCCAGTGACACACAGGAAGCCCAACTGCCACATCGGCAGCAGTAACGCGTCGTCATACACCTTCTGTTGAATCTTGTGCAGTAACTGCTCACGCTTCGTACGGTCGCGTTCGCGGGACTGCTGCGCGAACCACTGATCGATTTCAGGATCTTTGAGGTACGACTGGGCGCCTTTACTGTGCATAAAGGCTTCGATGCGTGTCGCGGCGTTGCCGGGGGCCCCGCTGCCTACACGAGTCAGGTTTTTCACCTTTTTGTCACGCAGGGCGGCTTGCATGGCGGCCCGTTCGAGCGGCTGCACCTTGGCTCGGATCCCCACCGCCCCCAGATCATTCACCACGCCCTCAATGACGCTGGCATACACGGCATCACACGTGTACTCTCCAGCATCAAAGCCGTTGGGATGACCGGCCTCTTTGAGCAAGGCTTTCGCCTTGTTGGGATCGTAGGCGTAGGGCTCCAACGGCAGAGCAAAGTCATATGTCAAGGGAACAATTCCGCCCATGAGCTTGGAATGGCCTAGCGTCTCCGACTCGTTGATGGCCTGACGATTCACGGCGTGATTTGCGGCCAACCGGACGCGCTTATCATGCCAGGGGGACTTCGGATCATACATGTCAAGAAAATTAGCCCACTCGGTACCAGCCAGTGTCGGCTCCAACTTCAGGGTCTTATCGCGCTGCACCTCTTCCGCCAGCGTACTATAGATGGCGTAGGTGACGTCGGCTTCTTGTTGTTTGAGCATGGCCAGCCGTGTCGTGGGTTCCGGCACACTCCTGAACACCAGACGCTTCATCGCCGGCATCTTGCGCCAGAAGCCGGTGAAGGCTTCCACTTCGAGTTCGAGGCCAGGCTTGTAATTCACGAAGCGATACGGTCCGAGGCCCACAGGGGCATTCTTAAATTCGTCGTTGCTAATCTTCTCGGTGTAGTTCTTCGGGACGATCCAGCCTGCCCCAGTGGCCGGCGTGGCGTAAAACGTCAGAAAATCCGGCCAGGGCTCATGCAGCACAAAACGCACGTGGTGCGGCGTGATAATCTCAACGGCCTTGACCTGTTTTTTGAGTTCTGCCGCACTGGTGCCTTTGTAGCGCTGAAAGCTAAACTTGACGTCTTCGGCGCTAAAGGCATCGCCATTGTGGAACTTGACGCCCTGGCGCAGCTCGAAATCGTAACGCAATCCATCTTCGCTCTCGGTCCACTTGGTCGCCAGGCAGGGCGACATCTGGCCGTCCGGCATGGGTTTCACCAGCGCGTCATGCAAGGCATAGAGAAACATGAAGGGAGTGATGAGTCCTGGAGTTTCCGCCGGGTCAAACCAGGTCGGGGCAATTGTGACGTGCATAGCCCAGGTCATCTGTCCGGTGGGTTCGCCTTTCTGGGCCATGGCGCGGTGCCGGGACGGCCACCCCTGCCAGGCGGCCAACCCGGCGACGCCACTGAGCGTGCTCTGGAGCACACGACGACGGGACCAGACACTCTGTACATGCACTTCAGACGCCATCAATCTTGCCTCCTTGAGGATGCGCCCCATAAGTCATGGGGCTCACGCGCTGCCGACACGCAGCATAATCCATGCACGCCAGGTGCTTCAACGTGCGCTCTTGCTCAGACATGACGAGTGCCTCAACCGAGTTCATTCGAGAAGTATCCTGGGAGCGCCACGCGCCAGCGTGGCTGCCGGAGCCGGGTTGGAGCCCGGCGATCCCAGGGGGCAGCAACTGGTACAACAGCTCGGTGAAGGCACTAGGCCCACCGCTGCGGTCTCCGCGCTCTGGAGCACGCGGAGCGTGGGCACGGCATTTACATTTTTAACTGCACATCTTCATAGGGCGCTGAGTAGATATAATCCTGGATCAGTCCTAAGCCTGAGACCGCCACCCGTGGCCCGGTGACACACAGGAAGCCCAGTTGCCATACCGGCAGGAAGTAGGCGTCGTCATACGTCTTCTGTTGAATCTTATGCAGCCACTCCTGACGCTTCGCGCGGTTGCGTTCGCGTGACTGCTGCTCGAACCACTGATCAATGTCGGGATCCTTGATGAACGACTGTACCCCTTTGCTGTGCATAAACGCTTCCACACGCGTCGCCGCGTTCCCGGGGGCACCGCTGCCCATCAGGGTCAGATTTTTCACCTTTTTTTCTCGCTGGGCGGCTTGCATGGCGGCCCGTTCAAGCGGCTGCACTTTGACCCGAATCCCCACCGCTCCCAGATCGTTCACCACGCCCTCGATGACGCTGGCATACACGGCATCAGACGAGAACTCCCCGGCATCAAAACCATTCGCATACCCCGCCTCTTTGAGTAAGGCTTTCGCCTTGTTGGGATCGTAGGCATACGGCTCAAACGACAGGGCAAAGTCATATGACGGTGGGATAATCCCCCCAACCAGCTTCGAATAGCCCAGGGTCTCCGACTCGTTGATGGCCTGGCGATTGATGGCGTGATTCGCCGCCAGCCGCACCCGCTTGTCATGCCAGGGGGACTTGGGATCATACATATCGACGAAGGCGCCCCACTGGATACCGGCCAGCGTGGGTTCCAACTTCAGGGTCTTATCGCGTCGCACTTCTTCCCCAAGCGTACTATAGATGGCGTAGGTGACGTCGGCTTCCTGCTGTTTGAGCATCGCCAGGCGCGTCGTAGGTTCCGGCACACTCTTGAACACCAGGCGCTTCACCGAGGGCGTCTTCCGCCAATAGCCGGTGTGGGCTTCCAGCACGAGTTCCACGCCGGGGTTATAACTCACAAAGCGATACGGTCCCAGGCCCACGGGGTTAGTTTTGAAGTCGTCGTTGCCGATCTTCTCCGTATAGTTCTTCGGGACAATCCAGCCTGCGGCAGTGGCCGGGGTGGCGTAGAAGGTCAAAAAATCCGGCCAGGGCTCATGCAAGGTAAAACGGATGTGGTGCGGATTGACAATCTCGATGGCCTTGACCTGTTTCTTGAGTTCCAAGCCACCGGCCCCTTTGTAGCGCTCGAAGCTAAACTTGACATCTGCTGCGGTAAAGGCATCGCCATTGTGGAACTTCACCCCCTGGCGCAGCTCGAAATTGTAGGTCAGGCCATCTTCGCTCTCGCTCCATTTGGTCGCCAGGCAGGGGGACATCTGCCCGTCGGGCATGGGTTTCACCAGCGCGTCATGCAGGGCACGCAGGCATATATAAGGTGTTTGCAGCGCCCCGGTCTCCCCTGGATCAAACCAGGTCGGGGCCAGGGTGATATGCATGGCCCACGTCATCTGCCCAGTGGGGTTGCCTTTCTGGGCCATGGCGAGGTGCTGGGTTGGCCACCCGTGCCAGGCGGCCCACCCGGCGACGCCACTGAGCGTGCTCTGCAGTATACGACGACGGGACCAGACGCTCGGTGCATGAACTTCAGACGCCATCACTCTTGCCTCCTTGAGGATGTGCACCACGGGTCAGTGGACAGTGCTCTGCATACAAGTAGCGCGATGCATATCAGATGAGCGCATGTCGTAGCAACTATCGAAGTACTCAGGATTTTAACTGGATGTCTTCAAACGGCGCCGAGTACGAGTACAGCTTAATGGTCCCCACCCCAGACACCGCCACGCGTGGACCAGAGGCGCACAAAAAACCCAACTCCCAGATGGGCAGAAACCGTGCGTCATCATACAGCTTCTGCTGGATCTTGTGTAACAAGGCTTCCCGCTTCTTGCGGTCGCGCTCCGCGGCTTGTTGTTCATACCACGCATCAATCTCTGGATCTTTAATCCACGAAAACGCTCCTTTGCTGTACGCAAAGGCTTCGAGGCGCGTGACCGCATTGCCAAAGGCCCCACTGCCCTGGAACGCCAGGTTTTTCAGCGTGCGCTCTTTATGTGCGGCGACAAAACCGCCACGTTCCATAGGGCCGCACTTTGCCCCGCATGCCCACGGCTGCGAGATCGTTCAACAGTCCTTCCACCACGCCAGAGTAGACCGCATCAACGCTGCATTCCCCGAAGTCAAAACCGTTCGGGTATCCGGCCTGTTGCAACAATTGTTTGGCTTGTGTGGGGTCATACGGGTAGGGTTCCACGGGCAAGGCATACTCAAACGCTCGTGGCACGATGCTGCCGGAGACGACGGAATGCCCCAACGTCTCCGCCTCGTTAATCGCCTGGCGATTGACCGCATAATTGGCTGCCAGCCGCACGCGCTTGTCGTGCCAGGGGGATTTTGGGTCATACTGCTCATTGGTAAACACCAGCCATTGCGGGGTCGGGGGCACGGTTGGTTCCAGCTTGAGCTGTGGGTCACGTGTAATCTCTTCTGCCACGGCACCGTACATGCCATAGGCCACATCCGCTTCCTGGCGTTTGAGCATGGCCAGACGGGTGGTGGCTTCCTGGACACCACGCATGACCAGCCGCTTGACGTGCGGGGTCTTGCGCCAGTAGTCTGTGTACGCTTCAAATACCGCTTCGACTCCGGGCTGGTGGCTGACGAAGCGATACGGCCCCAGACCAATGGGCTGCGCCTTAAAGCCTTCGTTACCGACTTTTTCCACGTAATTTTTGGGGACAATCCAGGCGGCCCCCGTCGCTGGCGTGGCATAAAATGTCAGGAAGTCCGGCCAGGGCTCGTGCAAATGGAAACGCACATGATGCGCCTGCACGATCTCAACGGCTTTGACTTTCTTTTTCATATCCGTGGCGCCGGAACCGCGATAGCGCTCAAAGCTAAATTTGACGTCGGCGGCGGTGAACGGATCGCCATTGTGAAACTGTACGCCCTGGCGCAACGCGAAATCGTAGGCCAGCCCATCGGCGCTCTCCCCCCATTTGGTAGCCAGGCTGGGGGACATGAGGCCGTCGGGCATGGGTTTGATCAGGGCATCATGCAGGGCATAGAGAAACATGAAGGGAGTAATGATGCCTGGGGTTTCGGCAGGGTCAAACCAGGTGGGGGCAATCGTGACGTGAATGGCCCAGGTCATCCGGCCACTGGGCGCACCCTTCTGGGCCCACGCGGTGCGGAGGGGCGACCAACCGTGGTGCCAGGTGAGGATGCTGGTCGCCCCACGCAAGGCGCCCTGGACGAAGCGGCGGCGTGTGAGCGAGGGTCGTCCCGGTAAGCTGTGCCACACCATGCCCTATCTCCTACCGGTCCACGCACAATAATAGTGGGTGAGGCTTTGTAATATCTTGATTCCGCTAACTATCACGATTACAAATACCTGTGAGCAATGGATGATTTTCGTGGGGTAGTAGCTTATCGTTTGACGGCGCGTTTTGCAACTTATTTCGGCGTGCTGGCCCAGTATTCGCGTCGTCTTTTTGGGTTAATCAATGATTGTCATGACTTGCATGAGCGAAACGATTGCATACCACCCATCGTTTTTATTTATGTCTGCATAAGTATGACGCATTTACCAAGAGGAAGGAACCATGAATCGTCAGTACTGGATGTTCGTAGTGTTCTGCGGGCTCACGAGTTGGGGCCTGGCGCGTGCCGGCGTGGCCCAGGAGCTACACGCTCCACGGCCGATTGCGGCTCTGGAGAGCATTTTTCTTGAAGAACTGACCTGGATGGAGGTGCGCGACGCCCTCAAGGCCGGCAAGACCACCATCATTATTGGCACTGGCGGCCTGGAGCAGAGCGGCCCGTACGTCGCTCTCGGCAAGCATAACTATGTGCTGCGCGCCACCACCGAGGCGATTGCACGCCGCCTCGGTAACGCGCTGGTCGCACCGATCATTGCGTTTGTGCCTGAAGGCAATATCACGCCGCCGACGGGGCACATGCGCTATCCCGGCGCCATCAGCCTGCGGGAGGACACGTTTGAGGCGCTCCTGACGGATATCTGTAGTAGCCTCAAGCAGCACGGGTTTACCGACCTGGTCTTGCTTGGGGATCACGGCGACAACCAGCGTGGCATGCGGGTCGTGGCCGAGCGTCTCAACAACAAATGGGGTGGACCACCCGTCGTCCACTTCATCGCGGAGTATTATGCCCAGGATCTGTGGAGCTACGATTACCTGAAGACCCTCGGCGTACACCAAAAGCCCGATGTGCGTTCTGCAGCGCGGGCTGGTATTCATGATGACTATCATTATGAAGCGATCATGGCCACCGTGGACCCACAGACCATCCGTACCGAGCAACGACTCACTGCCGGGCTGTATAGCATCAATGGCTTTGACATGTCGCCCCCGAGTCAGACCATTGCCAATGGCACAAAGCTGGTGGCGTATCGCGCTGAGCTGACGGTCGCGGCAATTCAGAAAGCACTGGAGCAGAAACGCCAGCGGAAGCCATCCTCTGCACGGTAGTCGTCTGGCACGCACAACGCGTTAGGCCACCAGCGCCGGCCGCTGCCGCCAGCACTGCGTGGCTTGCTCAAAGGCGTAGGCGAGCTGTAAGACGCCCAGCTCATCTTGATGTCGCCCAACAATTTGCACGCCCACGGGCAGGCCTTCCGGTGTAAAGCCGCAGGGCACGGAGATGGCCGGGTGCCCGGTGACGGTGATGTAGTAGCACGAGCGCATCCAGTCAACATAGGTCTCCATGGCGACCCCGTTGATGTCGGTAATATAGCGCTGCGTGACGTCAAACGGCGGCACCTGATTCACCGGACAAATCATAAACTCGTACGTCTCCAAAAATTCGCGCACGCGGTGATACAGGGCCGTGCGTTGTGTGGTGATACGCGCCAGTTGCGGGCCGGTGATGTCCAGCCCGGCCTCGGTATTCCAGACCACCGTGTCTTTCATGAGATGGCGCTGTGTCGTCAACAGTTCCCCGTAACGCAGTTCAAAATACCAGGCGCGCCATACCTTAAAAATCTCATCCGCCGTGCTGAAATCCGGGCTACCGTCCTCGATCACGCCACCGAGACCCGCAAACACATGGCGCTGCGCCTCCAGCACAGCGGTCACCCGCGGATCCACCGGCAGGCCGCCAAAGTCACGATTCCAGGCCAGACGCACCCCACGGAAGTCGCGCTCCAGGGGCTGCCGGAACGTACTGCCGGGTTCCGCAATACTCATGGGCACGCGGCGGTCTGGACCGGCCAACACGCTTAAGAACAGGGCCACGTCCTGCACGGTACGTGCCATGGGGCCTTCTACCGAGAACGGAAACCAGGCATCACGGGCGGGATAGACGGGTACGCGCCCCGGTGCGGTGCGGAAGCCAACAATGTTGCAAAAATTCGCCGGATTGCGCAGCGAGCCGCCATGATCACTCCCATCAGCCAGCGGCACCATGCCACACGCCAGGGCGACGGCGGCCCCACCACTGCTGCCGCCGCAGGTTTTGCTCAGGTCATAGGGATTCAACGTCGCACCAAAGACCTCGTTAAAGGTCTGCGAACCCGCGCCAAATTCGGGGGTGTTGGTCTTGCCAACGGTAATGGCCCCAGCAGCATGCATGCGCTCGACAATGAGCATATCCTGGTCTGGCACAAAGTCCTGATAGATGCGTGAGCCGTAGGTGGTGCGGATCCCTTTGGTTAAGAACAGATCCTTGTGCGCCACGGGCAGCCCATGCAATGGACCTACCGCTATGCCACGCGCCAGCGCCGCGTCGGCAGCGCGTGCCCCATCCATGGCGTGCTCCGGCACCAATGTGACAATGGCGTTGACCTGCGGATTGATGCGGTCGATCTGCGCCAGGTGGGCCTCCATAACCTCACAGGCGGACAGGGCTTTTGTACGCATCTGGTGGACGAGTTCGGTGGCAGTCAGAAAACAGAGATCAGCCGTGGGCATGTCCATGTCCTTGCCAAGGGTTCTCAACGTGTGGCACTATCAAACGCGGCGCCATTATACGGGTACGTCTGGAGCAACGCACGTTGCCATTGGGCATGAGGCGTGTGGACGCTGTGTTACCCGAGGTCCTCAACGTCTACGGGAGAGAAAAGGATACCAATGAGCGTGCTGATGACTTTATCCAGCCTCTTTGTAGCCTGCACCGTGGTGCTCTGTGGCGGCACCATCGCCTCCTACCTGCTCTGCTCGCCCTATGGGGCCTCGCGGGTGGACGAGATTCGTCGCTTGCGCCAGGAAGGGCTGGCGGTCAATCAAGCGGGCGAGGCGTAACCCCTCCGCACGACCCGGCACAGGTCGTGGTGGCATTTCCCGATGACCGCGTGTATGCTATACGACATTCTCATGGTGTCCTGTCTCGCAGGCACAGACGATCATGTACCTCTCAGAGCAATGATCGGAGTGGGATAACGCTGCACTATGGAACCCGTTCTGCTGCTCAATGCCTCCTTTGAACCTCTGCGCGTCATTGACTGGAAGCGCGCCCTCACCTTAGTGTTCGCTGGTAAAGTAGAAGTCGTGGAAGAATACGCGCGGGAAATCCGCAGTATTCGCCTGGCAGTGCGGCTCCCGGCAGTCGTACGGTTGCTCACGCTCGTCCGGGTCCGTGGCACGGGCGTCAAATTCTCCCGGCAAAACATTTATGCGCGTGATAACTACGCATGCCAGTACTGTGGCGTGCAGCCGCTGGTGAGTGAACTGACCTATGACCATGTGATTCCCCGCGCCCACGGTGGCGCTACCGACTGGACGAATATCGTCACCTGCTGCATTCCCTGTAATCGCCAGAAAGGGGGGCAAGCCCTCGAACAATCGGGTCTGCACTTGCAGCGTCTGCCCCGCAAACCCACCTGGCAGCCCTACGTCACCATGGCAATGGGCCTGCGCCACCCGCCAGACAGCTGGCGCACCTATCTGGCCTGGCATACCAGGACGGAATAACCGTCCGTGTGTTCCTACGGCGTCCCACATGCCCTTCAGCGTGCCCTGGCGATTTTTCCTGTCGCCCCCTTGACACCTCTCTGACCCTTCGCTATCGTTATTAGCACTCGACACAGAGGAGTGCTAATAACCATCGGACGCGCTCAGTGGTTGCGCTGGATAGCGGACATTACTACGCGGACCAGAATGGACATGGAGAGGAGATTTCCCATGCAGTTTCGTCCCTTGCACGATAACGTGCTCATTAAACGTCTGGACGCCTCCGAAGAAAAAGTCGGTGGCATCATCATTCCCGACACTGCCAAAGAAAAGCCCCAAGAGGGTAACGTGCTGGCCGTCGGCCCTGGCAAGCTCCAGGATGATGGCAAGCGGCGCCCAGTGGGAGTCGCTGTCGGCAATAAAATTCTCTTTGGTAAATACGCTGGCACCGAGATCACCGTTGATGGTGAAGATCTGCTGGTACTCCGCGAAACCGACTTACTGGGCGTGCTTGAGTAGGCCCAATCACCCCCTGTGGGAAGGAGAGAGACGATGCCTGCAAAACAACTGCACTTCGGTGAAAAAGCTCGCGCCGACATTCTGAGTGGGATTAACAAACTCGCCAATGCGGTGAAAGTCACGTTAGGGCCACGGGGCCGCAACGTGGTACTCGACAAAAAATTTGGTTCGCCAGCCTCGACCAAAGACGGCGTGACGGTGGCCAAAGAAATTCAGCTCGACGATCCGTTTGAAAATATGGGCGCCCAGATGGTGCG
>SXGT01068567.1_pt1 | contig 40433 bp, 36 predicted proteins | sample 3176221 | NCBI WGS metagenome assembly SXGT01 (sample SAMN11356862, study PRJNA531348) | freshwater metagenome | isolation source: freshwater sample F1-120 | place: China: Fuxian Lake, Yuxi | collected 2017-12-25
GGCACCATGGACATCATTCAATATGCTGGCGGTAAGCCGGCGAATTTCCTCGATGTGGGCGGCGGCGCGAGCGCCGAGCAGGTCAAGAACGCGTTTCGCATTCTACTCTCCGACAAAAACGTGAAAGCTGTCCTGATCAACGTTTTCGGTGGCATCCTGCGGTGCGACACTCTGGCCACCGGCGTGGTGGCGGCGGCGCGCGATTTGAACATCGGTATACCCATCGTTGTGCGCATGGAAGGCACGAACGTTGAGCAGGGCCGCAGGATTCTCCAGGAATCCGGTTTCAATTTCGCGGTAGCCCAGGGGATGCGCGACGCAGCGGAGAAAGTAGTGGCGCTGGCCGTCTAACGCCCGCCGGAAATCCAAAATATGAGCGTACTTGTAGACAAGAATACACGCCTGGTTGTGCAGGGCTTCACCGGCAAGGAAGGCACGTTTCACGCGCAACAGTCGATCGCCTATGGCACGAATGTGGTGGGCGGCGTCGTGCCCGGCAAGGGCGGCTCCAGGCATTTGGAACTCCCGGTGTTCGACACGGTTGCACAGGCGGTAAAGGAGACTGGCGCGAACGCATCCGTGATTTTCGTACCCCCGCCGTTCGCTGCCGATGCGTTGATGGAAGCCGCTGACGCGGGCATCGCACTCGTTGTGTGCATCACGGAAGGCATCCCGGCGCTCGACATGGTGAAAGCGTGGAAGTTCCTTCAGGGCAAGTCCACGCGCCTGATAGGACCGAATTGCCCCGGCGTGATCTCGCCCGGCAAGTGCAAGATCGGCATTATGCCAGGACACATTCACCTCGAAGGTCATGTCGGCGTCGTGTCGCGATCGGGCACTCTTACTTACGAAGCCGTTGGACAGTTGACGAAGCTCGGAATCGGCCAATCGACGTGTATTGGAATTGGCGGCGACCCAATCATCGGGACCAACTTTATCGACGCGCTGGCGCTGTTCAATGCCGATCCGGACACGCACGCGATCGTGATGATCGGCGAAATTGGCGGTAACGCGGAAGAACTGGCGGCTGCCTTCATCGAGGAGAACGTCATGAAGCCCGTGGTGGGCTTTATTGCCGGGCAGACCGCGCCGCCGGGACGCCGCATGGGCCACGCCGGTGCGATTATTTCCGGCGGGTCGGGCGCCGCGCCTGACAAGATCCGTGCCATGGAGAACGCGGGTATTACCGTGTGTTCGACGCCGGCCGACATTGGGGAGAAGATCAAGAGCCGCTTATGAGTGTGGAAAGAACATTTTCGATTATTAAGCCGGATGCCGTTGCTGCCGGAAAATCCGGAGCGATTCTCGCGAAGTTGGAAGGCGCAGGTTTTCGCATCGTCGCGCTGCGCAAGATCCTGCTGTCGCAAGCGCAGGCGGAAGGGTTTTACGCAGTCCATCGCGAGAGGCCGTTCTACGGAAGTCTGGTCAAATTCATGACCGAGGGTCCGGTGATCGTGATCGCGCTCGAACGCGAGGATGCTGTAAAGAAACTACGCGAAGTAATGGGCGCAACCAACCCGGCGAACGCGGCGGAAGGCACCATTCGGAAATGCTTTGCGGAGAGCATCGAACGCAATTGCATTCACGGGTCGGACGCTCCCGAGACGGCGGCTGTGGAACTGGCGTACTTTTTTTGTACACTCGATCTGGGGCTATAGATGAGCGATTACGTTAGTTTGGAGTTCCGTTTTCTGGACACGCTGGGTATCACGCGGCGTCCAGTCGCGATTACGTTTCGGGACACGGTGCCCGTGGGAATCGCGAAGTTCACCGGCGTCCAGCCTTCGTCTTGCAGCTATTGGCGCATCGCCGAAGGCGGGCGCTCGTTCTACACGGTGGCGGGCGATCACTACAATTGCCCCATCGGGAGCTACACCCACAACACTCCACTGCCAAAGGACCGCGAACCGGAACTCATGCAGACGCTAACGCTATTGGGCGAGATCGGCTACGTGAAGATGGAGGAGATCCCAGGCATTTTCAAACTGCCGCAGCCTCCGGCATACGTGGTTTATTCGCCGCTGGGCGATGCCGCGGCCGAACCAAGCGTAGTGCTGTTTTCAGGAAAGCCCGCCCGCGTCATGTTGCTTGTCGAGGCGGCCACGCGCGCCGGCGCGATGTCGCCCCTTCCCCTGCTCGCCCGTCCCACGTGTATGGCGCTGCCGGCTGCTCTACAATCCGGCGTTGTAGCGAGCGCCGGATGCATCGGCAACCGCGTGTATACCGAGATTAACGAAGACGAGCTTTACGTTGCCGTCCCCGGCAGGGACCTGGAGCGCGTCGCGAATGAAATGCACGTGATCGCGACCGCCAACCGGACGCTCGCCGGGTATCATCGGGCGCGGCGTGAATCGTTGACTACCGCTTAACCGACGTTTGGAGGGCGTCCATGACCGAACGAAGGCGCGACTTTCTCAAGATGCCGCTCGCGGCCGGCGCGGTGGCGATCCCCGTAGGGCTTGCGCGGAACCGAGGGATTGACGAGTACGACCCCGGGAATATCAAGCTCGCGCATCGCGTCAGCGCCAGGATAACCGACAGCGACCTCCTGTTCATGCAGCAAATCGGTCTTCGCTGGGCGCGCGTGGAGTTCGGCGGCGCCGACGTTTCCTTCGACTTCATCAAAGACACCCAGGAGCGGTACGGGAAATTCGGCATCAAGATTTTTTCCGGCGTCCATTACGCCTACCGGACGCTCGACGTCCAACTCGGCCGGGCCGGCAGGGACAGGGAGATTGAGTCCTACCGCACCTTCCTGCGCAATCTTGGCAAGCTCGGCATCCCGGTTGCGAACTACGATTTCCATCCCGGCAACACCTATACGACGGCGGAAGTACAACGCCGCGGTTACACGGCGCGCGAATTCAACCTCGCCGATTTCCGCGCCAAAGTGGAGAAGCACATGTTCGACCGCGAATACTCGGCGGACGACATCTGGGCGAACTACACCTACTTCTTCAAAGCGGTGCTGCCGGTGGCGGAAGAGGCGAACGTGAAACTGGCGTTGCACCCGGACGATCCGCCCGTAGCGAAAATGAACGGCGTCGCGAAGTTGTTCACGCACTATGATGGCTACCATCGCGCCGAACAACTGGCCGGAGGGAGCAAGCACTGGGGCCTGACGTTTTGCATCGGAACGTGGTCGGAGGGCGGCGACAAGATGGGGAAGAACGTTTACGAGATGATCGCGGATTTCGGCGGCCGAGGCAAGATCGTTGACGTGCATTTCAGGAACGTGAGCGCTCCCCTGCCTCATTTCGTCGAGACGTTCCCGGATGACGGGTACATGGACATGTTCCAGGTGATGAAGGCGCTGCGGCAGGTGAAATTCAGCGGTTCCGCGGTGCCCGACCACGTGCCGTTGCTGGCGGGCGACACCGGCATCAGGCGCGCGGGAACGGCCTATTGCATCGCGAACATGCGCGCAATGCTTCGAAAAGCGAACCAGGAAGTTGGTTAGGGCGGCGGACAACCTCCAAATGGCCGGTAAGCCAAAAACGGCGGCAGCGCGCAAGGCGCTCGTAGGGTGGATATCTGCAAGAGTCTTACTCAGCGGTTCGACTCCGCTCCGCGTCCAGCTAAATTTTCACGAAGCGCCCGATCATTCAGGCGAGGTTTCCGCCTGCCGGCGAGATGCTGCCGCAACATCTCGCGATCCCCACTAACCCACGCTTCGAGGAACTGCTTACCCTTTCGTGTGAGCAGGACTCTGTACGCGTCCATTGGCCATCGCGGGCCTGCGTATGCCGCAACTCGAAAAGGAAGGCGCCCGGTTTTACCTGACGATGTCAGATCAGAACTCTTCGAGAGCGCGCGCGGAACGCCTTGGCAAGGACTACGGCGTAAAGCTCGCGGAGCATTTCCACTGCGAATCGGAAGAGTAGCCGCCGTTGGCGCGAGACGCCGCGCCGGGCGGTCCCGCCGGCGACGTGAATACAATCCCGTGGACCGGATTTACCAATCCACCACCGAACCGTCGTCCTCGTCATAAGCCGTCCGATACGGCTTGGGCTCGCCCACCTGCGCCATCAGCTTGTTCTCATCAATCGTGATGCCCAAGCCAGGCTCGGTGAGAATCGGACGATATCCGCCCACCACCGGCGGCAACGGTTTCGCCAGCAAATCGGCGTATTCATTGTCGCCGCGCTCCTGGATCAGGAAGTTGGGAACGGAAGCGGCGATCTGCAAACTCGATGCCAGGGAACAAGGCCCCTGTGGATTGTGCGGGGCGAGCGGCGTATAGTAAGCCTCCGCCATGCCCGCGATCACCTTCAACTCCGTAATGCCGCCCGCGTAGCAGACATCCGGCTGCAGGATGGTCGCGGCGCGCTTCTCCAGGATCTCTTTGAAGCCCCATTTGGTGAAGATCCGCTCGCCGGTGGCGATCGGGATATGCGTCTTCTTCGCCATCTCCGCCATGATGTCCACGTTCAAGGCCTGGACCGGCTCTTCATAGAACCACGGATAGTGCGGCTCAAGCGCCTTCATCAGGGTCATCGCCGTCGGCGGCTGCACAGCGCCATGGAACTCCACGCCAATGTCGACGTTCTTGCCCATCTTCTGGCGCAGTGCCTTGAACCGCTCCACCACCTCTTCTATGAACATCTGGCCTTCGTTGTATTTGTAGGGCCTGCGCTTGTTGTTGGACAGCAGCACCTTCATCGCGTTCACGCCCGTCTTCTCGCTAACAGTCCCATAAACCCGTACCCTGTCGCGCGTCGGCCCCCCCATCAACCGGTGTACCGGCACGCCGTACACCTTGCCGGTAATGTCCCACAGCGCCTGGTCAATTCCGCTCGAAATCGCCGTCTTAACCGGACCGCCCCGGTAGAACGCCCCACGGTGAATCGCCTGCCAGTGAAACGTCACGCGCGTCGGGTCCTGCCCCACCAGGTAGTTCCCAACCTCCAGCGCACCCGCCGCACAGGCCTTCGCGTCGTCCTTCAGCATCTCACCCCACCCGGTGATCCCGGCGTCGGTCGATATCTTCACGAACACCCACGAATTCTTCAGGACGAAGGATTCGATCTTCGTAACCTTTATCTTGTCCTTCGGGCCGATGGCCGCCGCGTCCGCGCGCAACACGCCGAACGTCGACTCAATCCCTAATATTCCCGCCGTCCCGAACGCGCCGCGCAATAGCGATCGGCGACCGAGCTTGTTGTCATTCACCAAAGTATCTCCTTAGATCAATCCTGCCAAGACGCGCCAACGCCACGTTCGGCTTCGAGAGGATGGCGCAGTTAGACGGTTATCACGCGCCACGTAAAATCAAGTCGAACCGCCTGCTCACCTCTCGCAGATAGGCCTCGTCGCCGCCCGGCAGTTCGACCGTCGCCGTGCCGTTGTAGCCGATCTCGAAAAGCGCCGCGTGCACCGCCGGCCAATCGATTTCCCCTTCGCGCAGAGCTACGAACTGGGCCTGCCGGTCCTTAAACTTGAAGTCCTTGATGTGCAGCTTGACGATGCGTTTCCCCAGCGTCCGGATCCAATCCTGCGGGTAGCCGTTGATCACCACGTTTCCCACGTCGAAGTACGCCCGCACCCACGGGCTTTTGAAATCGTCCACGTAGGTTGCGAATTCAAGAGGGCTTAGCAGGAACTTATTCCAAACCTCCTCGACGGCGATAATGACCTTGAGCTGTTGCGCCAGCGGAATGAGCTTGCGTATCTGCGCCTGCGAGCGAACCCAGGCGTCCTTGTAGCCCGTCTGCGCGTTCACCACGGCGGGGACGAGCAGGACCGTGTCGGCGCCCCACAGATGCGCATTCCGAAGACTCGCCTCCATACCCTGCATACTTTCCGACACTACAGCCGGATCCCCTGAGGAGAGGGGCGACTTCCAATGCGCCTGGTTCATCACGGAATGTATCTTGAGGCCCGTCTTGTCCGAAGCGGCCTTAATCTCCTCCGCTTCGCGCTGATCGGGCGTGGTAGGGCACTCAATCGCGGCGAAACCGCAGTCGACGGCGAGACGGAAGCGGTCGGCGAAGCTCATGCTCTTCGGCAGCATGCTGAGAAGCACGGCCTTGCGGATCTTGAGCGGCGCGGCTGGCGCGGCGCTTGAAGCCGCGAGCGCGGCCCCGGGTGTGAGGAGAAACTCTCGGCGGTTCATAAGCATATTGTACTCGCCGTGCTAGGCTACGGGAATGAGCCAGATTATTGCGACCGCCCACGCGCCGAAGGCCATCGGTCCGTACTCGCAAGCGGTAATGAAGAATGGCATGGCGTTCCTGAGCGGCCAGATACCGCTCGATCCCGCGACGGGCGGACTGGTCGAAGGCGGCATCGAAGCCCAGACGGAGCGCGTGATCCTCAATCTCTCGGCGGTGCTTGAGGCTTGCGGCATGACGCTTGCGAACGTCGTAAAAACCACGGTTTTCATGCGGAATCTCGAAGATTTCGCGGCCATGAACACAATTTATGCGAAGCACTTCGGTTCGAACCCTCCGGCCCGGTCCACCGTGCAGGCGGCGCGTCTCCCGCGCGACGTCCAGGTGGAGATAGATGCGATCGCGATGTAGCTGTAGCTGCCTGCCCTTCACCTCATTCGACAGGTAGTACGCGGCACTCCGTGCAACTTGAGGGCGCGAGCCCGCTCATACCCGCCTCGCGGAGTGGGAACGGCCTGCCAGGACGGGTGATAGCGTTAGATTCGTTTCTCGGAGACACTTGCCCTCCTCGCCGCTGCCGTCAGCCGCGCGGGGCGAAGCTAGGAAGCGCAATGGAGGCCGGAGACTTCACGCGAATGCGCATCCGGGACCTGACGATCGAGGAAATGGTCTCATCCGGGTGCCGCATCCGCCGCGAGAACTCATTCAATCAATCCGAGGTTCATGATTGAGCGCGACCCGAACGCTGTTTCGCGGACCGCCAAAGCCTCGCCTACCTCTCCGTTTCGCCCGCGCTCAACCTCGTCCACCGTTATGAGGCCCGCCTCCGGCTTAATCTCCAGTGCCCCACGGCCCCCCCACCTCGAAGCAGCCTGCGCCGGAGAAAGCAAGCCGCCACGGGACGTCCCGGCGTTACCCAGCCCGTTTTTGAAATCTCTCCCAAACCGGCCACATCCGCTTCGCCACCTCTCGGGAACGGAGGTAACAAACATGTCGATTCATATTTGCCTGCTAATCGACTCTCCTGTCACTCTGAAGCCCCGCCCATTCGTCCTCATTTCCGGACACCCCGCCGAGGCTTGAAAACCGCGCACTCGAGGAAGTTCCACTCGGGCGGGAGGCCGAAACCATCCGAAAACGGGCTTTTTTGATCATTCCCGGCCGCCGCCGGAGTGCCGGTGACCGCACGCCGCGCCAAGACCCTCGTTCATCTGTTTCGGGTCCTTGCCCTCGCCTCGCAAACCCATCCACTCTATCCGCCGGGCAACACGCGCTACCGCCGCGACAGCGTGTATCATGGTCGCACGACCATGCAGCGCCGGCATTTTCTTCTCTCCTCTCTTTCGGCCCTCCCGCCAGTCCGCATCAACCGGATTACGCTCGCACCAATTCAGGGCCAGTTCCATAAATTTGTCGCCATGAATGCGTACGACAAAGCGCCCAAGGGCCGCGCCTATGACGGCACGCTCGTGCGCATCGCTACGAATCAGGGCCTCGAAGGCGTCGGAACCATGTCCTATCCCGCCCCGGACGCGAAGTTCCAGCAGGCGGTGCGCGCACTGCTCAATGCGAATCCGTTCGAAATCTACGCGATGAATGACGGCCTTGTGGCCGGGCGCAAGCCTGCTTTCGCCGCTCTTCTCACCGAGTACAAGCACCTCGACGGCCCTCTGTTCGACCTTCTCGGCAAACTTCACCGCAAGCCTTGCTGGAAGCTGATGGGAGCCTCCACTCGCGAGCGCGTCGAAACCTATGACGGCACCCTCTATTTCAGCGACGTCTGGTTCAAGGACCGCGGCGTGGCGGCCGTGGTGGACGAAGTGGAGGAGGCTCTGCGCCAAGGGTACGGCGGCGTGAAGCTCAAGCTCGGCCGCGGCTCGAAGTGGATGGCGAAGGAGGAGGGACTCGCGCGCGACATCACCGTCGTCCATGCCGTGCGCAAGGCCTCCGGCCCCTCTCTCAAGATCATGGTCGACGCGAACAACGGCTATCGGGATGATTTCGAGGGGGCATGGAAACTGCTCGCCGAGACGAAGCGCGACGAGGTGTACTGGCTCGAAGAACCCTTTCCCGAAACCGTCGAAAGCTACACGCGCCTGCAGGAGCGAATGGAAAAGGCCGGAATGAAAACGCTCATCGCCGACGGCGAGAATCTCCGCGAAGCGTCCCAATTCGAGCCGTATCTGAAGCCAAACCGTCTGATGGACGTCGTCCAGCTCGATATCCGCACCGGCGGCTTTGTCGAGAATCTCAGACTTGCGAAAATGGCTGAGTCCGCGGGCGCGGTCACGGTGCCGCACAACTGGGGATCGCAGATCGGAGTCTTCATGGGTCTGCATTTTGCGAAAGTGGTTGCGAATGCACCGATGGCCGAGGACGACCGGTCAAGCTGCGACGCTGTAATCGCCGAAGGCTATTCGTTCGCCGGTGGATCTTACGAGGTTTCCGAACTCCCGGGCCTCGGCCTGCGTGTCGATGAAGAAGTCTATGCCCGCAAGTATCGATCGAAGGAGATTGTCATAAGTTGATGCCCCGCCGACTCGTGTTCGCGACCTGCCTTTGCGCCGGCGCCCTCACTTACTGTTCCCCAAAAAACCCGCATGCGCCGTCGCTTTCCCCCGCGGCGTCGCTGAAGAGTTTCCAGGTGAGCGAGGATTTCAGGATTGAGCTCTTCGCCGCTGAACCTGACGTGGTGGACCCCGTCGAAATGGTGTTCGACGAGAATGGCCGTGTATACGTGGCTGAGATGCTCGACTATCCGGACGACCCGCCGCCGGGCAAGCCCGCGCGCTCCCGAATCCGCATGCTCGAAGACGTGGACGGCGATGGTAAGTTCGACCGAAACGTCATCTTCGCGGAGCAGGTCCTCGAAGTAAGCGGCATGTACCCTTGGAAAGGCGGTCTCATCGTCACCACCGCGCCCGACATCGTCTACATGAAGGACAACGATGGCGACGGCAAGACCGATATCCGCAAGGTGCTCTACACGGGCTTCCCGAAGGTTAATCCGGAAGGCCGCATCACGAACCTGCGGCTTGGCATCGACAACTGGATCTACGCCGCCAACAACGGCGCGGACGGGCGCATCACGTCGCCCGATCACCCCGAGCGGCCGGCGATCCTCGTGCGGGGCGCGGACTTCCGTTTCCGTCCGGACACGGGTCAGGCGGAGCCGGCCTCGGGACCCACGCAATTCGGCATGAGTATGGACGACTGGGGCAACCGGTTTCTCACGCAGAACACCATTCACATCCGTCACGCGGTGGTTCCCTATCAGTACCTGCCGCGCGTGCCCATGCTTGAGGTGGGCGCGCTCTCGCGCGACATTTCCGATCACGGCAAGCCCGACGTCCGCGTTTTTGGGCTGACCAAGCCGCAGGCATGGAGGGAACAACGTACCGCGATCAGGCAGCAGCGATACACGGAGAACCAACTGAACCGCGTCGAACTGGTCGGTGGCTACTTCACGGCGGCAAGCGGCGGAACCGTCTACACGGGCGACGCGTTTCCCACGGAATATTCCGGCAACATCTTCACCGGCGACGTGAACGGAAACCTGATTCATCGCGACATACTCACGCCAGACGGTGTGTCGTTTTCCGCGCGCCGGGCCAGGGACGGCGTCGAATTTCTGGCGTCCACCGATTCCTGGTTCCGGCCCTGCAACTTCGCGAACGCGCCGGACGGCAACCTCTATTTCACCGATATCTACCGTGAGTTCATCGAGACGCCGGAATCGATTCCGGAAGCGATCAAGAAGGACATGGACTTCTGGAACGGCGACACCATGGGACGGATCTACCGCATTGCTCCGAACAAGCCGAGGCGGCAGGGAAATTTGAAGCCGGGACTCGGAAATGCGTCGATCGAGGAACTGGTGCGGCAGCTCGAAAACCCAAACGGGTGGCACCGGCAAACGGCTCAGCGCCTCCTGCTGGAACGCGCGGACCGGTCGGCCGTGGGACCGCTTCGCGCGCTGGCGGCTGCGAGCGCGAATCCGCTTTCGAGGTTGCACGCTCTCTGGATGCTCGACGGGCTCGGGTCTGTTGACGCGGCGCTTGTAACGGAGGCGCTGAAGGACTCCGATCCGCGCGTGCGCGAACATGCGCTGCGCCTTGCGGAGGCGTTTCCCGCTTTGCTTGACGCGGTGCTTCCACTCGCGAAGGACGCCGCTGTCAGAACGCAATTTCAGTTCGCGTTCACGGTCGGAAATTGGACCGGCAAAGATGCGCGCGTTCTGACTGCTCTAGGGGATCTGACTGCGCGCCACCCGGGCGACGAGATGTTTCATACGGCCATCCTCACTTCTGCCGCCGGATCTGCTTCGGATCTCTACCATCTGCTGGTTTCGCGAGGCCAGACGCTCGATGCAAAATTCGCGGTTCGAATCGCCGGACTGATCGGCGCGAAGCATGACGTAAGGGAGATGGCGAAGTTCTTCTCCGCGCCGCTGACTGTAGCCGGGTTGAATGGTCTCGCACGCGGCATGAAACTGGCCGGCGTGAGCGGTCTCGCGGTGCCGGGCGCGGAAGCCGCGCTGCTCAGGATCGTGAGCGGCAAGCCTGCCGCGGATCTCGAAGACTCCGCCTGGGACGCCGCGCGCTATCTCGACCTGCGCCAACTGGTAGGGAAGGCGGCGCTCGACGCCGCGGACGCGAGTCTCGCGCCAGCGCGGCGCGTCACAGCCATTCGCGCACTCCGGGGAGGCAGGTATCAGGAAATCGCTCGGGCGCTGCGCAAGGTCCTCGATTCACACCCGCCGGCGGATATTCAGATTGCGTCCGTCACGTCGCTCGCCGCATTCGACGATCCCTCCGTTGGGTCCACACTGCTGTCGTATTGGAAAAGCCTCAGCCCGGAGGCGCGCAACGTAGCCATTGATGCACTCATGAACCAGAAGAATCGCGTGCCGCTGCTCATTAAAGCGATTGAGGACGGCGGTGTCGAGCCCGCCGCGCTGAACGTCGCGGCGCGGGCGCGGCTGCTGGAATATCCGGACCGCGCGACCGCGGACAAAGCGCGGCGTTTGCTCGCCAACCAGTCGAGCGATCGCACGAAAGTGATTCAGAATCACCTCGACGCGCTGAAGCTTGCCGGCAATCCGAATCGGGGCAAGAAGGCGTTCGATGAGAACTGCGCGCGCTGCCATATGCCCCGTAAACAGGGCGGACGCGTGGGGCCCGATCTTTCCGGCATCAACAATAAGACGAAGGAGGAGTTGCTCACATCGATGCTGAATCCGAGCTACGCGATCGAGCCGCGGTTCACGAACTATCTGATTACGACGACGGACGGACGGATGTTCGACGGCGTCATCGTGAGCGAGACACCGGGAGCGATCACGCTGCGGGGCGGTTCGGAGGAAGGCGACGAAACGGTGTTGCGCCGCAAGGTGGCGGAGATTCGAGCCTCGTCGATTTCCCTGATGCCCGAGGATCTGGAGAAGTCGATGAGTAAGCAGGACTTGGCCGATGTGATTGCGTACCTGAGGGGGGGATTGTAACCTGCCTGACTGCGCGGCCTCATTTCCGTGACAATCCCTAAACCCGATGCGCCCGGATGATCCCCTTCGACACCCAATACGCAAGCGCCTGTATCGTGAGCGATTGATTCGAGCCTCCGGGATTCACCAGCAGGCTTCCGTCAGCGATGTAAGCGTTCGGCACGCCGTGAGCCCGCCCGGTGCGGTCCGTGACGGACGACCTGGCGTCGCTCCCCATGCGGCAACTGCCCAGTTGATGCGTGGAGATTCCGGCTTCCGATTCCTCGGCGATTTGCGGCTCGACGACGGAAACCGAGCCCGCCTCCTTCAACAGCTCGGCGCACCGCGCGGCCATGAACCGCTGCGCTTCCGCGTTGCGTGCGTGCTGCCTGTGGCTTGCGGCGGGGCGGTCCGTGAGGATTCTCGTCGCCGCTCACGCCGAGTCCGTATTCGGCTTTTTCGTAGTAAGGTTCAAGATCGTCGTAGGTGAGCGGCCAGTCTTCGAGGTTCGCGCCGGGGACGGCGCCAGGCAGCGAGCGCAGGCGAAAGGTTTCGGGACGGAACCTCCACGCCATCGCGCCATAGAACACCGATCCACCTCCGACCATGGCGGGAAGCGTCCCATGGAAAGCGGCGCGCGGATGGACGGCGGGCGTTATTTTATCGCGGTCGCCTCCCCCTGACGGTGCGTACTTCGCTCGGGTCGGGACCGAAGGGCACATTTCCGGCGCCGGCCGTCCACGAATGGCGTGCTTCAAGGTGGCCGAACGTCTTGAGCCACGGACCTCGTTCGAGAAGAGCGACGTTCCATCCCGCCGACGCCAGTTCCTTCGCGACGATGCCGCCGCCTGCTCCCGCGCCGGCAATGACCGCATCCAATGGTCTCATGGCTTCGCTCTATACCAGTTAGAATAGCGGAGTGGCGGCGCTCACTTTCAACGAAGCCCGTGCCTGTGTCATCGAGAAGGTAGGCGCGTTTTCTCGCGCCGAGACTATCGAGATCGAGCACATCGAGATCGAGCACGCCGCCGGCCGGGTACTGGCCCTGCCGCTCTGCGCCGACCGCGACTATCCGGCACTTGCGCGCAGCGTGCGCGACGGATTCGCGGTGCGCGTGTGCGATTTGCCCGGCGAATTTCGCGTCATCGGCGAAGTCAGAGCCGGCGAAATTTCCGCGCAGCGCGTGGGTCAGGGCGAAGCGATTGAAATCATGACCGGCGCGCCCGTGCCCGAAGGCGCGGATGGCGTCGTCATGGTGGAGCATGTCTCCCGCGACGGCGGCCGCATTCGCACGGACCGCACGGCGGTTCCGGGCGAGTTCATCAATCCCAGGGCCTCGGAGGCGCGATCGGGCGATGCCGTCCTGCCCGCCGGAATGCGTCTCGATTACTCGTCCATTGCGCTCGCGGCCACGTTCGGAGTTGCGATTGTGCCGGTCTTTGCCAAGCCGCGTGTCGCGATCCTGGCGACGGGTGATGAGATCGTGCCTGTCCGCGAGACGCCGCGCGAGTTTCAGATTCGAAACTCAAATGCATACTCGCTCGCCGTGCAGGTTGCGCGGGCGGGTGGAATACCGGAGATCCTGCCGGTTGCGAAAGATACCTCCGAGGACACCGCCAGACTGATCGAGCGTGGGCTTGATTCGGACCTGCTTCTGCTCTCCGGCGGTGTCTCCGCGGGGAAGTACGATTTGGTGGAGACGGTGCTTGCGGATCTCGGTGCGGAATTCTTCTTCGACCGCGTAAGAATCCAGCCGGGCCAGCCGCTGGTCTTCGGCCGCGCTCGCGGCGAGTTCTTTTTCGGGCTTCCCGGAAACCCGGCTTCAACGATGGTGACTTTCGAGATCTTCGCACGCGCGGCGGTCGAGATTTTGAGCGGCATTGAACGGCCGGCGCTTCCGTTCCTGCTCGCTCCCCTGACGGGGGACTTCCGGCACAAGACCGGACTCACCCGGTTCCTGCCGGCATCGTTGAGCGGCGACGGATCAAGCGTGACGCCCATCGCCTGGCAGGGGTCGGGCGACGTTCCATCGATCGCCCGCTCGAACGTGTACCTTGTGGCCGCGGCTGATCGCGCGGAGTGGAAGGCGGGCGAACTGATTCAGGTGTTGATGAAATGAAAGAGCTCTCGCACTACGATCGCACCGGACGCGTCAATATGGTGGACGTCTCGGCCAAGCCGGAAACCAGGCGTACCGCTCGCGCCCACGCCTTCGTGCGCATCCTGCCGGAGGTGCTGGAGAAACTGCCGTCGAATCCGAAGGGCGATCCGCTTGAGATCGCGCGCATCGCGGGGATTGCGGCCGCCAAGAAGACATCAGATCTGATTCCGCTCTGCCATCCTTTGATGCTGACGCATGCCGATGTCCTGGTAAGCGTGGAGCCGGAGGGTGTTCGCATTGTTTCCACCGCGAGCACGACGGCCCAGACGGGTGTCGAGATGGAAGCGCTGACAGCGGCGGCGGTCGCGGCTCTGACCGTTTACGATATGACGAAGGCGCTTGATAAGGGCATTGAGATTCAGGACCTCTACCTGCTTGAGAAGTCCGGAGGGAAGAGCGGCGATTTCCGGAGGAGAAAGGCTTGATCCGGGCAGCGGTGATCACGGTGAGCGATTCGACGAGCGCGGGCAGTCGCGTGGACCTTTCCGGACCCGCCGTGAAACAAAGTCTCGAGCGCCTGGGCTGGCAGGTTTCGGCGATCCACGTGGTGCCAGACGAGCGGGAAGAGATCGGGGGCCTGCTCAAGACGCTTGCGGATGGCGGCGAAGTTTCGGCGATTTTCACAACCGGCGGCACCGGCCTCGCGGCGCGAGACGTAACGCCAGAGGCCACGCGGGCCATCCTGGATCGGGAAATTCCCGGTATCGGCGAGGTCATGCGCGCGAAAGGCCGTGAAGCGACACCGCTCGCGGTGCTGTCGCGCGCGGTCGCGGGAACCAGGGGCCGCGTGCTGATTGTGAATCTGCCCGGCTCGCCGAAAGGCGCGGTCGAGTCGCTCGATGCTATCGTAAACGTAGTGCCGCATATCGTGGATTTGCTGGAGGGCCGGACCGGGCATCATTGCCCGCAACCGCCGGAACGCTCGTAACGTCGGAAAATCATGGTTGCCAAACGCGTACTGCCGCTTTGTCTGCTCGTCGGCCTCGCAGCCGCACAGGAGACGGAGACTCAGACGGCGGAAGACGTGAAGTTCCGGACAACCGTGAACTTCGTGGCGGCTCCGGTTACGGTCGTCGATAAGAACGGCGCCTACGTGAACGGCCTGGAGCCAAACCAGTTCCGGCTTTGGGACAACGGCAAGGAGCAGGACATCAGGGTGGACGTCAGCTTCCAACCCATTTCGCTCGTGGTGGCAGTGCAATCGAACGCCGCGGTGGAGTCCGTGCTGCCGCAGGTGCAAAAGATCGGCGGATTGATTCAGCCGCTGATTATCGGGGATCAGGGTCAGGCCGCGCTCATCGCGTTCGACCATCGCATCCGCGTGGTACAGGAGTTCACGTCAAACGCGGATCAGTTTACCGACGCCCTCAAGAAGATCAGGCCGGGGAGCACAAGCAGCCGGATGATCGACGCCGTGATCCTTGCTACCCGGATGCTCCGCCGGCAGCCTAAGGAGCGGCGGCGCGTGCTGCTGCTCGTGAGCGAGACGCGCGATATTTCGAGCGAGGGACGAATCAGGGACGCTCTGCTCGATTTGGAACTCGCGAACGTCAGCGTGTACACGGTCAACATATCGCGGGCCATTACCACGCTTACGCAGCGTGCGCAGCCTCCAAGGCCCAACCCTCAACTACCGTCCGCGCGGCCGATGCCTGCCGGAGTTCCTGCCACGCCGACATCGGTGGCCCAATCCGATCCAACGCAGGGCGGCGCGGGCAACGTCGTTCCGCTTCTGATTGAAATCTTTCGCGACGTCAAGGCGATTTTCCGCGACAACCCCGCCGAGGCCTTCACCAAAGGTACTGGCGGCACGGAGTTCTCCTTCGTGCGCCAGAAGGGGTTGGAAGAGGCGATTTCGAAGATCGGCGAGGAATTGCATAGCCAGTACATGATTACCTACAGTCCCAACAACACCGAGGAGGGCGGTTTCCACGAGATCGTGGTTTCGGTGATCGCGCGCAATGCCGTGCCGCGAACGCGCCCTGGGTACTGGCTCGCCACGGTCAAGTAGGCCAAGTGGGATATGGCCCTCCGGTTCCGTAAGAGGCGGCGTAGCGCGCTGCCAAGGGCCCGTCAGGAAACAGTCGTTGCAGTTGGCAGCCCGTGGGGCAGGCAATCGTTTTTTTGGGCCCGCAGTCTTTCCGGGGAAATGACGGCCACAAGCAACGATAGCCTGCCCCACAGCCACAACAGCTTCGGGTGCGGACTTGGAACAGTAATTTCCTGATGAGTCCTTATCTTATCCGCTCTTCCCAAGGCAGGGTCGAAAAGCCCTCCCACCCGTCGACTCCAGCGAACGGCCAGAAGCGGCAGACGACAAAAGACGATCGTCTGCCCCACCATGTTCCGCAGGTTTTCACAAAATTTCGCGGGCCGCCGCGGCCCTCCCCCAACCGATGGGAAAGCCTCTCCGTAACCCAACCAACACTGGAAAAAAAGAGTGAGAGTCTGGCAGTCCCATGAATACTATTCCCATATACAGACGAATTTGACTGAGGCCTCTGGCGGGGCTTGCTTGATGCGTGCGTGACGGCACTCAAAAGGGGAAGACTCATGGAGCATGCAAAGAAGACGGTCGTAGTCTGCGAATCGCAACCGGTTACCGTGGAGGGCGTGCGCAGATTGCTGCATGATTGCAGCGATCTGGAAGTGACGGGGTCGGCGACTTCGCTCGGCGCCGGCATGGAGATTGTGCGCTCCCAGGCGCCTTCCCTCGTTCTGGTGGACAAGGCGTTTGGGACGCAGGCGGTTCTCGATTGGATCGCGAGCCTGCGCATGCTGGGCCGCTCCACCGTGCCGGTCGTCTGGGGCATCACGCTTGGAGAGGCGGAAGCGCTCCGGATGTTACAGGGTGGCGCGATGGGCGTGATTCGAAAGACTGCGGCGCCGGCGCTGCTGTTGGAGTGTTTGCGAACGGCTGCCGCTGGAGCAACCTGGATGGAGGAGTCGATCTTTCAGGAATCCGAACGGCCGGCACGTCCCGGCGCGTCGAATCTGACGGCCCGCGAAAGACAGGTGGCGGAACTTGTTCGCCAAGGCCTGCGAAACAAGGATATTGCCGGACGCCTGGGAATCCAGACAGGGACGGTAAAGATCCACCTCAAGCACATCTTCGAAAAGACGGGTGTTCGGGGGCGCTACTGCCTCGCGCTGAATGGACTCAAGGAGCGGGGGGCGTTTTCGCTGGCGCACGCCTGAGACGGCCCCGTCCAGCGACGGAGCAAGCCCTCAATCCACGTAGGCGATGCAGTCGATTTGCAGCAACTGCCCCGGTCGACGGAATCCGGTCGAACCGAAGTACGAACGTACCGGCCTGTTCTTTGTGAAAAACGTATTGTAGGCTTCGTCCATGGGTTCCCAATTCTTTTCGGGATCGACCAGCGCCACCTGGACTTTCAGCACATTATCGAGGCTTGATCCAGCCTTTTCAAGAGACGCTTTCATGATCGTTAAAGCGTCTGCCGTCTGCTGCTTGGCATCTCCCGGCTTGGCTCGCCGCTCAGGGTACCAGCCGCCAATTCCGCTCAGGAACAAAAGGTGCCCGGAACGAATTGGGCCACCCGCCGACGCCTTTTTCGGCGTCCACGCTTCGGTGCTTTGAGCCTGGGCCATTCCACCGGCAGCCAATACCAGGGCGGCGGACCGGATTGCTTGCCGCCTCGAATTAGACCGTCCGTTCTCTGCCATCGAAAATGCCTCCAGAGGAAGCATACCACCGTGGGGCAGCCCACGTCAGTTTTCCTGGAAATAGGCTGTAACTCAAAGAAAATAAGCGAGTAATATTTTGGGTTAAATTGACGAAATACGCCTTATAATTATATTAGTTGCGGAGACCGCGTTGAGAAGAGATTCTACGGTAAAGATGCGTTTTGCCCAGCCTGGGGATCGTCCGTCCGGACGTGGACTGGACTTGGCACGGGTTCTGCTGGTTGACGACGATGTCGCCTCGCGCCTCACGCTTCAGACCGTGCTCGAAGCCGGAGGCTACGCCGTTGACGTAGCGGCTTCGGCAGCCGAAGCCATCGGCAAGTTGGATGAAGGGCAGTACGAGCTTGTTTTGAGCGACTTAGGAATGGAATCGCCCGAGGCCGGGATGAAAGTCCTGGCGCACGCGCGCCTCAAGGATTACAGGCCCGCCACGGCCCTTGTGACCGCGTACCACAAGTCCCTGGAACTTGTGGAAGAACCGCAGCGGCAGTTGTTCATCGAGACGGAGGATGTCCCAAGCCTTCTCGGGAAGGTCGCGGACCTGATCGGCTTGCGGGTGCTTCGCCGCATCGAGCGGTCACGCCGCCTCGCCTCTTTCGCCGCTGGCGCGCACTAGGACTAGGGAACCGCCGGGGACGAAGTCCCGGAGGCATTCACTTTTTTCGTCTGTTGGGGAGGGCGGCGGCGGCCCGCGAAATTTCAAAAAAACCGGCGGAACGCGGTGGGGCAGTCGATCGCCTTTTGTCGTCTGCGGCTCTTGCCCGCTCGCTGGAGCCGGCCGGTGGCGGTCTGCTCTACTCCAACCGGCTGATCATCGAAACCATCCGTCCCGCCCGCTCGCGGTCTCTCCGGAACGAATGGAACGCCCCTCCGCAAACGGTGCAAAGACCCGCCTGGTAGATCTGTCTCCCCGGAACGCCCGCCTGAATCAATTGCCGGTGATTTGCCTCCAGCAGATCAATGGATGTCCTCGCTCGCAAATCGCGCCTCTCGGGAAACAGGTCGGCGAACTGCCCGGCGACCTCCGGTCCCACTTCGAAGCAACATTGTCCGATTCCCGGACCAATCGCCACATGGAGATCTTCGGCGCGGCCCAGCATCCCGGCCACTTTCGCGGCAATGCCCTGTATTGTGCCGCGCCATCCCGCATGCACGGCCGCCACTGTGCGCTGCCGCCCGTCGGCCATCAGGATGGGCAGGCAATCAGCCGTACGCACGCTCACCGGACGGCCGGGAGTGGATGCCACGAGCGCATCGCCTTCACCGAGGCATCCCCCAGCCGAAGCCGGGATGCAAACCGACGAGTGAATCTGCTTCAGTGTGGAAATTTCCGCCCCAGTGCCGAACGCGGGCGAGTGGCGTGTACCGAATCCGTGTTCCAGCCAGTCAAACGCCATCAGCGGGCGCGCCCGATAAACGTTGTCCGAATCCAAAAAGAACACAGCCGCCGAATCCCGCTAGACCGGTTGCTGCGTCTGCGCGATCATGATCTGCTTTTTGAAATCCTCGAGCATCGATTCATCGAGCCGCACTTCCGTCGGATGCTTGACGAGCGTGGTCATCTGATCGATCTTGTCCTGCAACTTGAGAAGCGCGTAGAAGAGATTTTCCGGGCGCGGCGGGCAACCTGTGACGTAGACGTCCACAGGCACGATCTTATCGACCCCCTGAAGCACGCCATAGGTATTGAAAGGTCCGCCGACGGACGAACAGGCGCCCATCGAGATGCACCATTTCGGGTCCGGCATCTGGTCCCAGATGCGCTTCAGCACGGGCGCCATCTTCAGGGTCACCGTACCGGCGACGATCATGAGATCGGACTGGCGTGGGCTCGGCCGAAACACTTCCGCGCCGAAACGCGCGATGTCGAACCGCGACGTAGACGAAGCGATCATCTCGATCGCGCAACAGGCGAGACCGAACGTAAGCGGCCACATGGCCGATTTTCGGGCCCAGTTGAAAACATAGTCGACCGAGGTCGTGATGAAATTCTGCTCGAACTGGTTTTGAATAAAGGACACCTGTGTCTCCGGAGAATCATTGTAGCAGGGTCGGCGCTCATGCCCAATAGCCGGAGAACCAGCCGAAGGCTAACCCCACCGCGCAACCGATGACCGGAAAGACCGCCAGCGCCGCCAGGAGCCGTTTTCGCCAACTCCAGTCCGATGGCCACACGCTGACCGCGAACTGAGGCGCGAGAATGAGTGCGAGTGCCAGAAGAAACCCCGCATTACCAAAGCTGCACCAGGGACAGTGCCGGCTTCCCGGGCGATGGATATTGCAGTGTTCGGCCGCGCCTGCCCACCAAGCCTGGCATCCACAGCGAAATACCGCCGCGCACAGGTTAATGATGAAGGTAACGGTAACGGCCGACGCGCCCAGAAATACGAGCGTCTTTCGGGTGGCCGAAACGGGCGGTTGGGAAGCCATGGCCCGTATTCTTGCATAATGAAACCACGTGATTGAACTTAGCGCGGCGGCCCCGGACTCGAAAAAACGGCTCGACCGCTTTCTGCAAGAGAAACTCGCCGCCTTCAGCCGGTCGCGGCTGCAAGACTGGATCCGCCAGGGGCGTGTTCAGGTCAATCGCGCGGCGAGTTCACCCGCCGCACTTCTTCGGGATGGGGACCGGGTTACCGTTGATCCGGCTGCTCCCGCGCCTTTGCGTGCCGAGGCCGAAGAGATTCCTCTAACAATCCTTTACGAGGATAGCGACCTGGTCGCGATCGACAAACCTGCTGGCATGGTGGTGCACGCCGGAGCGGGAGTGCATTCGGGAACGCTGGTCAACGCGCTTCTCGGCCGCTTCGAAGCGCTTTCGAGCGCTGGCGGCGAGCTTCGGCCGGGGATCGTTCACCGGCTTGACCGATATACGAGCGGTGTCATTCTGGTGGCAAAACACGACGCGGCGCATCGCGCTCTTGCCGCCCAGTTCTCCGGACGCGGAGTCTCGAAGACCTACGTGGCACTCGTGCACGGCACGGTTCCGCGCGAAAGCGGGCGAATTGATAAGCCCATCGCGCGCGACCCGGCGCGCCGTGTTCGTATGACGGCGCGCCTCTCCGACGGGCGGGCGGCAATCACCACTTACAAGGTTCTCGAACGGCTGAGAGGCTTCACCTTTCTCGAAGTGAAGATCGCCACGGGCCGCACACACCAGATTCGGGTACATCTTTCCGACTTTGGGCATCCTGTCGCCGGCGATCCCCTCTATGGCGCGCCCAGAGAGGTCACGGGCATGCCTCCGCTTGGCCGCTATTTTCTGCACGCGCAAAGCATCCGGTTTCTGCATCCCGCGACAGGCCAGGAGGTTACGGTATCCGCTCCACTGCCCCTGGAGCTTGAGGCGTGGAAGAAAGCGCTTCCATCGTAGATAATGAAAGCATGAGATTCCTCCGGCCCGCCGCTATCGGAGCGTTGCATGTGGCCCTGCTGGCGCAGCAGGCGCCCCAAAAAACCGCCGGCGCGGAGCCTACCGACACTACCATCAGCGTCGACGTTACCCGCGTGGGTCTGCTGTTCACGGTTACCGACAAGAAAGGCAAGTTCATAACCGATCTCGCCCGCGAAGACTTCCAGATCATCGAGCGCAAGAAGCAGCAGAAGATGATCGAGTTCGCGGCCGAGTCCGATCTGCCGCTGCGCCTCGCCATCCTCATCGACACCAGCAACAGCGTTCGCGACCGGTTCAAGTTTGAACAGGAGGCCGCGGTTGAGTTCATCAACAGCACCGTGAGGCCCCGACAGGACCGGGCCATGATCGTCAGTTTCGATTCCGCGGCTGAGATGGTGTCGGACCTTATCGACGACCCTGAGAAGCTGGCCGCCGCGGTCCGTAGTTTGCGGCCGGGAGGCGGCACCGCGTTTTACGATGCCATCTATTTCGCCTGCCGCGACAAGCTGCAGCAAGACCAGCCGAAACACAAGTTCCGCCGCGCCGTGATTATCGTCAGTGATGGCGAAGACAACGCCAGCCGTGTCACGCGCGACCAGGCGCTCGAGATGGCGCAGAAAGCGGACACCGTGGTCTACGCGATTTCGACCAACATTACACGCATCGAAAGTACTGGCGACAAGGTGCTGAAATATCTGACGTCGGAGACGGGCGGCCAGGCGTTCTTTCCGTTCAAGGTGCAGGACCTTGCGCAATCCTTCGCGAATATCGCCAACGAATTGAGGCATCAGTATAACGTGGCCTACCGCCCCGAGCCGTTGGTAGCCGATGGCCTTTTCCATCCGGTGGAGTTGAAGGTGAAAGGCCGCAAGGAACTGGTGGTACGCGCCCGCAAGGGCTATTACGCGCCCAAGCTGTAATGCACCACTCACGGGGTATCCTGGTGAGATGGAAAAACGTACCCTGAAGCGAACCGGCCTCACCGTCTCGCGCGCGTGTTTCGGCGCGATGACGTTCGGCTCGCAGGTGGAAGAAGCGGACGCGATCCGCATTGTCGACTACTGTCTCGACTCCGGCATCAATTTTCTCGATACCGCGAACGTATACAATCAGGGACTCTCCGAGATCATCGTGGGCAAGGCGCTCAAGGGCCGCCGCGATCGCGTCATTCTCGCTTCAAAAGTTCGCGGCAATATGGGCGATGCACCGGACGAATCCGGCCTTTCCCGCGCCGCCATCCGTAAGGGAATCGAGGACAGCCTCCGCCGCCTCCAAACCGACTACCTGGACGTTTACTACCTGCATCAACCGGATTACGCCATCCCCCTCGAGGAGTCGCTCGCGGCGATGGACGAACTGGTGCGCGAAGGGAAAGTCCGCTACCCCGCGAGTTCCAACTACAGCGGGTGGCAGGTGTGCCAGATGCAGTGGATCGCCCAGGCGCGCGGCTACCAGCCCGCAGTTATCACGCAGCCGATGTACAATCTACTCGCACGGGCCGTCGAACCGGAATATCTTCCGATGACGAAGGAATTCGAGATCTCGACCATCGTCTACAATCCTCTTGCTGGCGGCATGCTCACGGGAAAACAGAAGCCGGACGGGCCGGCCGCGGGCACGCGCTTCGATAAGAATCAGATGTACCTCAGCCGTTACTGGCACGACGCGTACTTCAAAGCGGTGGCGGATCTGCTATCTATCGCTCAAGACGCCGGGCGCTCTCCGGTGAGCCTCGCGCTCAACTGGCTGCTGCACCACACGCCTGCCGATTGCATCATTCTAGGCGCATCCCGCCTCTCCCAACTCGAAGAGAACGTGAAGGCGCTCGAAGATGGGCCGCTTGCCGCGGATACGGCCGCCGCGTGCGATCGCGTCTGGGCAGAGGTGCGCGGCGTCACGCCGGAATATAATCGGTGAATCTCATGCGCAAAAATCCCCGTTCATCGCAGCTTTCCCCGGTAGGATGCAAAGCCTCGCGGCGCGATGCCTTCGGCTTGCTAGCCGGCGGCGGACTGGCCGCTCTGACAGCCGGAAGAGCGCAGGCTCAGCCGCGCCCGCCGAACATCGTCATGATCTACGCCGACGATCTTGGATGGGCCGACGTCGGTTTCAACGGACGTAAGGAGTGGGACACGCCCAACCTCGATAGACTTGCGAGTCAGGGCACGCGCTTCACCCGCTGGTACACGGGCGCGGTGGTGTGCGCTCCGTCTCGCGGGTGCCTCCTGAGCGGCAAGTACACGATCCACAACGGCGTGTTCACCAACGGCGACGACCTGGCGAAATCCGAGGTCCTCATCCCCGCGGCACTCAAACGGCACGGCTACGCGACATCGCTCGTGGGTAAGTGGCATCGCGGCACTTTGCCGGATGGCGGATTTACGCATCCCATCGATCGCGGTTTCGACGAGACCTTCGGATTCCTGGACGCCAGGCACGCGTGGGAACATTTTCCGAAGTATCTCTGGCGGGGCAAGGAGAAAGAAACCGTCAGCGGATACACCGCCGACATGTTCTCGGACGAAGGGATCAAGTTCATCAATAAGAACAAATCCAGACCGTTCTTCCTGTATCTCGCTTATATCGAGTCGCACTACTACATCGAAGCTCCCGATGAGGACGTCAAGCTCTACGCCGGAAAATTCGAAGAGAAGGACCCCGCGCATCCCGTTAACGCCCGCTACGCCGCGATGATTCACCGCATGGATACGGGGATCGGCCGGGTGCTGAAGGCGATTGACGATGCGGGGCTTGCCGATAATACGATCGTGGTGTTCGCGAGCGACCAGGGCGCGACTTTCGAGAAGGGGAACCAGGGTTCCTCGAACTATCATGACAGCAACCGTCCGTTCCGAGGCCAGAAGCGTAGCCTTGAAGAAGGCGGCATTCGCGTGCCGGGGCTAGTCCGCTGGCCGGGCAAAGTTCCCGCGGGCAGAGTCTCACACGATGTGATTCACATGACGGATCTGCTACCCACGTTCGTGGCGGCCGCGGGAGGCAAGGTAGATCCGGCGTGGAAGGTGGACGGCGCAAACGTCATCGACGCCTTCACAGCCAAGAGCGGCCCGCCGGAAAGAACGCTCTTTTGGGAGTGGACGAACGAAGGCGGCAGGATGTACGCGGCAATGCGCGGCGATTTCAAGCTCCTCGATATCAGCGGCTCGCAGTTCCTCTACAACGTTGCAAAAGATCCGGGAGAGCGGCGCACGATCCTGCAGGAGTACCCCGAGGTTCACAAACGTCTCGCTGCCGAGTTGACGGCGTGGAAAGCGACTTCGGTGAAGCGATAGAATTTTTGCCGTCAAGGCAGACGCGCGTGCTGAGCGAAAGTACCCAACTGAGTGATGTGACCCCGTGGAAGGCGGCTGCGAACCACTGCGCGGAGAGCGAGTCCGCCGAGGAACAACAGAGCGGACGCAGGCTACGGCAAGACGTGATCATGGATCATAATTCATCCTAATTCCGAAGTTGGGTCCAGGCGAGACGTCCATCATGCCTGCCATAAACATGATGCATGGTGGAAATTCAATCTCGCCGAAGTTGAATTTCTTTCCGATTCGGTTGTAAGCTTCGGAATTCAGGTTTTTTTCAGTTTTATTCCCCCCCCCCCCCCCCGGTGTAGACTTGCCCCATGGTAACTACCAAAACGTACCTCGTGGCGCTTGCCCTTGTGGGCATTGTCGGCACCCTCCCCACAGCCCACGCGGCGGCCATCACCGTCCCGATTGGTCACATTCCTAACACTCCTTACAGGATTGTTTTCATCACCAGCACCTTCCACACTGGTGCGTCGGCCGATATCAATGTTTACAACGATTTTGTCACGGCCGCAGCCAATCTTGATATTGGAATGGCGTCTTTGAACACCACCTGGAAGGTGCTTGGTTCGACGGTTGCCACGAATGTGCTCGCAAACACTGGCCTGAGCGCCTCGGACACCACTACACCCTTTTACAACACACGAGGGCTCCTGATCGCTACCGGGGTTACAGTTGGCGGCTCCGGTTTGTTCGGCGGAGCCTCCACAGCTCATTTGTCTACAATATTCACGGAGACGGGGGCTGTAAGCCCAATTAATGCCGCATTGACGGGTACGCTCGCGGATGGAACCACATCATTATCTGCACTCGGGAACCCAGTCGGTATCCAGCGACTCAAGTACGGCAACCCCCAACTACTTACCGGCCAATGGATCGCTGCGGACGATGTTTTTGTCAACTATAATGGCCTTTTTTATGGCGTATCAGGGGTCTTGGGCACTGTTCCCGAACCCGCGACTATAGCGCTGACGGGACTGGGTGCGGTCCTGGCATTCGCCTTCTCGAAGCTTCGGAAAGCGCAAAATTAGACGGGTGCGTGCGGGTTACCGGTTTACGTCCAGGCCTACAAGCATGCCCTGATGGAACTCGGTACTGTCACACGAGTACCTTATCCGCGCGCTCACGGCGATTTGCGGTTAGGCTTATTCTTACTGGTAGTACGATAAGGCATCCTACCTGACATCGTACTGCTACGAAGCGGTAGTCATATCTCCATATCCCGCTTCGACGCGTTCCACTTCATTCTTCTGCCGGATCGTAACGCCTCGATCGCCATCGACAGCACGATGGCCGTAGACTGGCCCGCTTCGACGGGTGCGTTCGGCTCCTTGCGCGTCCTGGCGCAATCGAGAAAGTTCGCGATGTGCTGCCGCGCCGCCCGCTCGAAGCTCCCATACTCTTTCTTCTCGACCTCCGGTCTTGTTACAATTTCCCGCGACTCCGGATAGAGCGCCCAGGACTCGCGCGCCACGTCGAACCGCGCTTTCGATCCGTGAAACTGCTTCATCTGGTCGTTCGCCGCGTTGTACCGCATCGCTTTGTAGCCGACCGTGAACACGGCCATGTAATCTTCGGGATACTCGATGGCCATCGTCGTCGTCTCAGGAATTTCAACGCCTTCCAGATGCGGCTTGCCGCCGGCGCAGGTCACCGCGAGCGGGAACGACGAATTCATGTACCAGTGAATGGCGTCGATGACATGAGCCGCCTGTCCAACCATCAGCCCGCCCGAGTAGTCCCAATAGTAATACCAGTTGCCAAAACGATTCGGGTCGAACGCGCGCTTCGGCGACGGACCCTGCCACTTCTCCCAGTCGAGTTTACCGTCGAGCGCGGTGCGCCTGGCACTGCTCGCGTTGTTGTACCACCATGCGTTTACAACCCTCACTTCACCCAGTTTCCCCGAGTCCATCACCTTCTTGCCTTCGATGAACAGGTCGTAACTGCGGCGCTGCGTACCGACCTGAACGATGCGCTTGTACTTGCGCACGGCCTCCACGACGCGGAACGTCTCGGCGATCGTGTGACACATGGGCTTCTCGACATAAACGTCCTTGCCCGCGGCAACGGCATCGATGGTCATTTGCGCGTGCCAGTGGTCGGGCGTCGCGATGATGACGGCGTCAATGTCCTTGTTCTCCAGCAGTTGCTTGTATTCCGTGTAAGTCTTGGCTTTGCCCCCGGCGGCCTCGAGCCCTTTTTGAAGATTGGGCTCATAGACGTCGCAAACGGCGCGCATTTCGGTGCGTGGCTGTTCTTTGAAGGTGGACGTTAAGTATCGTCCGCGCCCTCCCGACCCGATGATGCCCACACCAATCGTATCGGTTGCGCCAAGCGCGCGAGATCTCGCGAGTGCCGCCGCCGAGGCTGAGGAGGCTAGAAAATTCCTGCGGTTCATGATGCCGCGATTATGCGCCAGCTGCGTCGCGAGTGTCAAACCGAAACGGCGAAAACCACGGACTGAAAGCTAGCGCCGCGGCCCAAACTGGCGAGCGAGAAATTCCAGCAATTCGTCACGATCCGCGGGCGCGACCTTCGCGCCCCAGCCGGTCATCTTCGTGACTTCGCGGTCCCACTGTGCGCGCGTGAGGCGCTGGCCTTCGATGATATCCGCCTCGTGGCATCCGATACACGCGGCCTTAACCTTCTCCGGATACTCGGGCTTCGCTGTACTGGGTGCTGGAGGCGGGGCTGCCGTCCCGCTGCCCACCTCCACGCGCACCTGGTGCACCACGTTCCACTGATAGCCGGACGGATTCCAGTCCTGCGCGAACGGCTGCGTCGCACCGCTGCCGTCAGTCGTGCGCGCCATCAGAACGTAGGAGCCGGGGCCGGGCGGCGCCCAGTCGTGTTCGAAAAGGCGCCAGCCGTATCTTGCCCGCTCCGATCCAAGCCGCGCGTTTACCCAGGTTCTGCCGCTGTCGGTTGAAACCTCAACCCGCGCAACCGGCGCGGCGCCTGCCCATGCCGCTCCCCGGATCGTGACAGGCGCACCCTGCCCGACACGCCCTCCAGCCAGAGGCGACGCGATCACGGACTTCGGCCGGATCGACTCAAGAGGCGCAAGATCGGCCGGATCCACGGCCGCGCCGGGCGCAACGGGGCGTACCGGATAGCGGTACGCGGTCTTCATGAAAAAGCCGTCGAATTCTCTGTCGCGGACTTCGATGTTCGTCAGCCACTTGACCCACGAATCGCCCGCCCATCCCGGCACGACCGCGCGGAGCGGAAAGCCGTGCGCTTCCGAAAGCGGCTCGCCGTTCATCTCGTAGGCGAGCAGCGTATTCGGGTCGAGCGACTTGCTCACGGGGACTGTGCGAACGAAATCGGGCATGGTCCCGATCGGCACGTCTGCGCCGTTGAACAGGATCTCTCTCGCCGAAGCCTTCATCCCGGCTTTCTTCAGCAGGTCGGCCAGCCGCACGCCCGCCCATCGTCCATTACCGACCGCGCCGTGCGTCCATTGCATGCCGATGAGGCCGGGCTCGTAGAAGCTCCGGCCGTTACCGGCGCACTCGAGCACGCTCACCAATTCGGTGCGCGGGAGTTTCTTCAGATCGTCGAGCGAAAGAGAGAGCGGGGTCTCGACTTCACCTTCGATCTTCAGCCGCCACGTGGCGGAGTCGACCTTCGGAATGTACATGTGGCTGCGAACGAAGAAACGCTCAACGGGTGTGATCCAGGTGGAGAAGCCGTCGAGCGGCATTTCGAGATCGAGCGGGCGCGCCGAGCGCACGATCATGTCCGTCTTCGGACGGTCGGCGGCGTCGAGCGGGAACTTCGCTCCGGAATAGAAACCGGCGGCGGAGAGCGCCTTGAAAAATTGTCTGCGCGATGCGTTCATGATTCATCCTTCCTGTCAGGGTTCGAGCGCTACCTTCAACACGGTTATACCTTCGCGAATATCCACCTGCTGCGTCTTCCGCTGGCCGTCCTTTTCCACGGTGACCGAGTAATGGCCCGGGGGCAAGGAGATCTCGGAAGGCGTGGTTTGGGGCTGGCGTTTGTCGTCGATGTAGACTACCGCACCGGCGGGCGTCGAGGTAACCATGAGCGCACCGCCGGTCTTCTTCTTCATGTCGAAGAGCACGATGTCGTTCGATCCCTCGATCACCAGGATCGAGCGGATCTCGCGGGGGTAGCCCTCGAGAGACGCCGTGATTGTGTGCTTGCCGGGTGAGGCGTCGATCGCGCACGGCGTCCTGCACCCGGTCTCGGAACGTTCGTCGAGGACAATCCGAGCTCCCGGCGGATTACTGGATATGACAATCTCCTGCATGCCCGGTTTCGGCGGAGAACGGCGAAGCGGTGGTTCGACGGCCGGCGCCGGCGCCGCCGGCTTCTCCTCCGCCCTAGCCGCAGGCACTGCCGCGGGCGGCGCACCTGCTTCTGCTCCGGTCTGCATTGGACTTGGCTTCAATTCCGGCGGTACGACAACGCGCGGGGCCGCGGCCGTCACGGGCAAATCGGGCGGAGCCGGCAAATCAATCCAGCGTTCGAAAGGCCACGCGGCCCATATGAGAAAAACGATCGCTCCCAGTAGCGCGATCCACAATGGCGCGTTGCTGTGACTGCGCTGCCGCAGTGCGCGCGCGCGAGCGCCGCCCGCCGTTCCCAAAGCCTGGTCCCGGCCGCCCTGTGTGGGCATCAACGACGAGGAACCGCGCGCGGAGCTTTTCCACCCCGGAGTATTGTTGAATGCCGAGGTCATCGCGCTTGCGAACTGGGTGCAGTTCGCGTAACGCGCTTCCGGTTTCTTCGCGAGCCCGCGCCGCAGGACGGCCTCGACCTGTGGGCCGAGCGTGGGGTTGAGGCGTCCAGCGGGCGCCGCCTCTTCGCAAACGATCTTGTAGACCACGGTGGTCAGGTGCTCGCCCGGAAACGGCAGTTCGCCCGTGAGCAGTTCGTAGGCGAGAACGCAGAGCGAATATTGGTCGGCGCGCCCGTCAATCGCGTGACCCTGCACCTGCTCGGGTGACATGTAGCTCGGCGTGCCGACGATGAGGCCGGCCTGCGTGAGACGGTCCGACGCGGTGATTTTCGCGATGCCGAAGTCGGTGATCTTCGTCTGCCCGTCTTCGCCGAGCATGAGATTGCCGGGTTTGATGTCGCGGTGAACGATGCCCTTGCCGTGCGCGTAATCGAGCGCCGCCGCGGTCTGTTCAAGGATGCGGATCAGCCGCGCGGGTTCAATGGGTTGGCCGGCTGCCATCACCTTTTCGAGCGAAGGGCCGGAGACATACTCCATCGCGATGTACGACAGGTCGCCTTCCTGTGCCATGTCATAGATCGTGACGATACCGGGGTGGGACAGCATTCCCGCCGAACGCGCCTCGCGGAACAGCCGCGCCTGGAGTTTCGCGCGCTCCTCAGGACTCGCGTCCGCAAGGCGGATGGTCTTGATCGCGACGTGACGGCCGATGGTGGGATCGATCGCGTGGTACACGATCCCCATCGCGCCACGGCCCAGTTCCCCGACAATCTTGTACCGCCCGATACTCTCCATTCCGCGCGCTTTCCTCTAGCTTCGCATAATCCCCCGAATTTGGAGTAAAGTGACGAAGGATATGCGAATGTATCGAATGCTTTGCCTGACGGCCCTGGCGGCCAGCCTCTCCGCCGCGGCTCTTGACCAAGTCGAAGTCTTCCGCTCGGGTGACGGATATAAGAGCTTCCGCATTCCCGCGCTGATCGCGACTACGAAGGGAACCCTGCTTGCGTTCTGCGAAGGACGCTCCGCCGAGAGCGACACTGCGAACATCGACCTGCTTCTGAGACGGAGTAAGGACGGCGGCAGGACATGGCTGCCCCGGCAAACCGTATGGGACTTCGGCGAGGACGTGGCCGGGAACCCCGCGCCGGTTGTCGATCGCAAGACAGGAACAATCTGGCTGCTGATGACGTCGAACCCGGGAACAGTTCCCGAGAAAATGATCGTCGACGGATCGGACCGGGGCACGCGAACCGTGTGGGTCACGCACAGCAATGACGACGGGGCGACCTGGGCGAAACCGGAGGAAATCACGAAGTCCGTGAAGCGCGGGGATTGGACGTGGTACGCGACCGGGCCGGGAAACGGCATACAGTTGAACAGTGGACGGCTGGTGATTCCATGCGACCACTACGTCCTCGGCACGAAGGTAAAGCACTCGCACGTCATCTACAGCGACGACCACGGAAAGACCTGGCAAATCGGCGGCGTGGCCGGTGACGATACCAACGAGAGCGCCGTCGCCGAACTCGCGGACGGCAGCCTGATCCTCAACATGCGAAGCTATCATGGCAAACACCGGAGAGCGGTGGCGCGCAGTACGGACGGCGGCCTGAACTGGTCCGGGTTGACGTTCGATCAAGCCTTGATCGAACCTGTTTGCCAAGCCAGTCTGATCCGCGCGGGGAAGGGGAACCGGCTTCTGTTCTCGAACCCCGCGAGCGAGAAGCGTGAAAACCTGACGGTGCGGCTCAGTGAGGATGGCGGGAAGACGTGGCCGCGATCGAAGGTCCTGCACGCGGGACCGGCGGCGTATTCGAATCTCGCAATGCTGCCGGGCGGCGCGGCCGGCTGCCTCTATGAACGGGGAGATAAGAAGGCGTACGAGGTGATCACCTTCGCCCGCTTCCCGCTGAGTCTACTTCGACGCCCGTGAGGTCTGGACGCGGCCGCTTTGACGGACCTTCTCGGCGTCCAGGTACTCGATCCAGCTCGTCATCATCTCCTCTTCGCTCCTGTCGCCCCAGCGGACGGCCGCCGAAGGGTCCGGGTTGGCCCGGTTGTTGGGGCTGTTGTCGTAGTGCGCGGTCACGATGAGCGTGCTGCCTTTTTCGGCGAGAACAGGATCGCGGTTGCGGTAGACGAGTTGCCAGTTGAAGTCGTAGCGCGGCACGGAGAGAAGCATCTCGCGCCTGCCATCGGCGCGGACCAGTTCGTAAGTGATGTCCTTTCCCCGATAGTGCATGTGCGGTGTGAACGAAAGCAGGAACGTGTCCTTCTCGAAGGTGTAGCAGCGTTTCACTTCATGGCTCGCCGCGCCCGCCGGAATCTGCATGAAGAAGTTGCGCAGGTCCATCCGGCCCAACACCACCTCGGGAGGACCGGGCGCGAGGAAGAAGCCGACGCTCGTGCGGTCCGTCTGCGGCTTGCCCGCGATGCGCGCGTAATGGACCACGAATTCGAGCTTCGCGCCGGCTGGAATCCATTTCGCGGTTCCGTCGGGAAAGACGTCTGGCGGACGGCCGGGCAGGAACGCCGCGAGTCCGCCTTCCTGGAACCCGCGCAGAAACGGGAGATCGGGCGTATTCGCGGCGCAGGCATCGTTGACCACGGGGGCGTCGGCGCGGATTCGCGTAAGCTTGCCTTCGCTCACCAGGAACTTCGGAAGCCCCGGCGCGTTGAGCGTGGAGGCGGCCTGCATGCGCGTAGGGTCTTCATGGACCAGCAGCACGTGCACGTGATGCACAACGGCGCGATTCCCCGGCTTGATCTCCGCGGCCCGAATCCAGCGGCCCTCGCTGAAGTTCGTAGGCACGGTGAAATGCTCGTACGCGTCTTCGCCCGGCGTGACGCTGTGATCGACGCCGATATCGACGACGATGTCGGGCTTGCCAAGCTGCCAGCCTTCAACGAACCTCGGGACGGGCGGAAGATCGCGGGGGTCGCCTTCCTTCGCGCCTTCCTCGACCCAGGCGCGGACTGTATCGAGTTCCGTCTTCGAGAGCCGAGGGTCGTTCGAAAAACTGCCATGCGCCGGGTCGGCAAACCATGGCGGCATCTTGCGGCTAATGACGGCGTCGCGGATGGCCTTGGCCCAGGGGCGCGCCGACTTGTAATCGAGCAGGGACATCGGCGCGACACTGCCGGGCCTGTGGCATTCGACGCAGTGCTTGTTGAAAACAGGAGCCGCGTCTTTGGTGAACGTGGTTGCGCTGAACGCGGGGATAGCAGCGAAAGCGCCTCCGAGAATGAGTCCGAGCGCGGTTGAACGTGCGATCATGGCTGCGTCTATTATACGCCCGCTGTATATGTTCCGATTTCGAAGCGAACTCCAACACGCACAACTCAGGTTCAATCACAGTGCGCGTGGGGTGACCTGACCATCCTGGAATAAACACTCCGATTCCTTCGCATGGCGCCCAAATGCCGCATCGGACTATTTCGCACCAGCAATCAGAGTCGCGCACGTTCCCAGTTGCGCCGCCACGCGGTTAAGCTCGGTCGTGTACGTTTTCGTGAAGCCCGGTTTCTTCTCGATACCGTTCCAGGCGGTCACGCTCTTTCGGAGCCAGCCACAGGCTTCCTTTCGATCTTCGTCGCGCCGAAGCGGCTCGGCTTCCTTGCGCCTGGCCAGAGACTGATACACTGCGGCCATCCAGGCGTAGGACTGCGGCCCCGCCACCAGTGTCCGAATGCCTCCAGAATCGACCGCGCCTAGCGCCTCAGCCAATGCCACTCCTCTTCGTCCCGCCTCGATCGCGCCCCGCCGGTCGCCCGACTCGGCCAATGCCAGGCTGAAGCGGGCATACGCTTCGGCAAGAATACGACTAATCGTGTTGTCCTTGGGGTCCGCCTTCGCCGCGCGTTCACCCACCTCAACCGACCGCCGGTAGCTCCGCAGCGCTCCGTCCAAATCGTGGATTGCCATTTTCCGGTCTCCGGAGCGGCGCGCCACAAAACTGAGATTCATCCTGATCCGCATGTTCCTGGGGTCCTTTGCGGCCAACTCCTCCATGAGACGGGCAGATTTTTCAAAAATCTCAAGGGCCTCTTTGTGCCGGCGATTCTCCGATATCGCATTGCCGACGCGCATCAGGCTGATGGCGAAATCGCTCTTGGCCCGTGTATCAGAAGGGTCGGCGGCCGCGAGAGACTCTCCAATTTCAAGCATCTTGTGGTAGTTCTCGAGCGCACCCGCCGTGTCCCCGAGGTTCAGAGAGGCCGGGTTCCCCAGAATGTCGCCGACATGGCTGTAAGCCAACATCAACTCGCGCCTGTAGGTCACATTCGAAGGATCTTCGGCGGAGAGCGCCTGCTGTTCCGCGAGCGCGCGCTTGTAGCTTTTGAGCGCACCCGTCAGGTCGTTCAATCGAGCTTGCATGACGCCGATGTCAGCATCGCAGTCCGCGATCGCCTGCCGAAGGCTGCGGTCGCCGGGTTCCGCCTTCATGAGTTCCAGGTACAGCTTGAGCGATTGCCGGGAACTGTCGAGGGCCTGTGCGTTCTGCTGCATCAGACCGCGCGCCCGCGACACCCACCTGAGCGCCGCGGCAAGAGATCGCATCGCCTTATTGCTCGACGGGTCCGCCGTGGTCAACTCCGCGGAAATATTCCGCGCCGTTTCGTAGCTCGCCAGGGCGCCGCCGGCGTCGCCCGTGTAGGACAGGATGTCTCCGATTCGCCCATGCGCGGTCGCGATCGCAATCTGAACGTCTTCGTCCCGGCGGTCTTCCGCCGCGGACTCCAAAATCCGAAGCGCTTTCCTGTAGCTCTCGAGCGCACCCGCCGTATTCCCCAGATTCGCCGTAAGAACATGCCCCTGCACGTCGCCGATCTTCTGATAGGCCGCCGCCAGATCGCGCTGCAAACTAAAATCGCCCTTCGCGTCCTTCGCGACGTTGTTCAGGTATTCGAGCGTTTTGGTAACCAGCATCCCCCGGGCGCGCGTCGAGCCCTGGACCTCACTGATGGCGTCGTGAATCTCGAACAGGAAGGAATTCGCAAGCTTGCGGCCCAGTTCGAAGCGCCTCTCCGCCCGCCTTGCCTGATAAAAGGTCGCGAGCATACCCCCGGCAAGCGACGACACCAGCAGCACGGCCGCGGCGACGCCCACACGGTTCCTCATCAGAACTTTCCCCAGGCGGTAGCTCCATGAATCGTCCCTCGCAATTACGGCGCGCCCTTTCAGGTGCCTTCTGATGTCCTCGGAGAACTGCTCCGCCGAGGCATAACGGTCCAGGGGACGCTTGCTCATCGCCATTCGAACGATCGCCTCGAGATCCCCCGAAAGCCGTCTGCGGAGGGCTCTCCCGGCCGCGGCATCGCTCAAACCCGGCACTCCACGCTCGCAGATTGCCTCCTCAATTTCGTCGCGGGAATAGCTGGTGAATTGGTGTGGACGCCTTCCCGAAAGCAGCTCGAACAGCACGGCGCCCAGTGAATAGATGTCGGTCGCGGTTGTGAGCGATTCTCCACGCGCCTGCTCCGGACTGGCGTATTCGGGAGTGAGTGGCTGTGCGGGACCCGCGCCCGCGGTTTTTTCCGCGGACGGATCCACCAGTTTCGCGATTCCGAAATCAAGGAGCTTCACCGTGCCGTCTTCCGCCACCAGAATGTTACCCGGCTTCAGATCCCTGTGGACCACAAGATTCTGGTGCGCGTAATGGACCGCCAGGCACACGCTTCTGAAAAGCTTGAGCCGGTTCGCAACGCTCAAACCCCGCCTGACGCAGTAATCGACGATCGGCGTCCCTGCGATGTACTCCATCACCAGGTACGGCGTACCTTCCTCCGTAGTGCCGCCGTCGAGCAGCCGCGCAATATTCGGATGCTCCAGGTTCGCGAGAATCTGCCGTTCATCCCGGAAGCGTTGAAGGACGGAATCCGCGCTCACCCCACCCTTTACGAGCTTGATGGCGACGTGCTTCTCGAACTGATCGTCCGCTCTGGCTGCCAGATAGACCGCTCCCATGCCTCCACGGCCAATCTCCCGTATCAGCCGGTACGCCCCGATGCGCCGTCCGTCATACCAGGTAACGCCGTCCGGATCGAACGTGGCGACGGCGGAACGTATGGTCTGTTCGATGGCGCCTTTTGAATCGTGAGCCAGTAGAGATTCAACCTCTGCTTGCAATTCACCGTCTTCGCCGCAGGATTCGCGGAGAAAATCCGCCCGCCGGTCCGGATCACGTTCGAGCGCGGCCAGAAACAAGGCCTCGATCTCGTGCCATCGTTCGGTCGTCATGCGTCTTTATTCATGTGCCGGTACAGCCAGGCTTCGGCGGTCCGCAGCTCCCTGCCGACCGTAACGGCCGAGATGCCCAACACGCCCGCCGTCTCCTCCGCGGTGAGGCCGCCAAAAAAACGCAACTCGATGACACGGCACTTTCGTGGGTCGAGCGCCGCCAGATCTTTCATCGCATCGTCCAGGGCCACGATGTCGCGATCGGGCTCGCGCGACACGGTGAGCGCCGCGTCGAGTTGCACGCGAATCCCTTTCCTCTTTGCGGTTTGCCTGGCGCGAGCGTGATCCACCAGAATCTGCCGCATGAGTTGCGCTGCGATCGCAAAGAAATGAGCGCGGTTTTCCCAATTCGGCATCCCGCTGCCGGCCATTCTCAGGTAAGCCTCGTGGATGAGCGCGGTCGGTTGCAGCGTGTGTCCAGGGCGTTCGCGTCCCAGGTAACTGCCTGCGAGCCGGCGGAGTTCGCTATAGACGAGGGGAGTCAATTCGTCGAGCGCCTCCTTGCTGCCGGCGCTCCAGTCGAGCAGAAGGCGCGTGACTACTTGTGAAGAAGTCATTTGCCTGGATCAGCAGTTACGGCAACGCCCTCACCGTGATGACGCCGTTCGCTTCCCACGCGGCAATCACGGGTCCGCCGGGCACGGCCGCCAGCTGCACGAACGCTCCCACCGCCGCCATATTGACTGGCGGTTTCCCGCCCGGTACGCTCAACAGCAGTCCATGCCCCGACGACCACGCGGCGTAGATACCGTCCGTACCCGCGGCGATTGACGGATCCTTGCCGGTACCGAGGCTAATCTCGCGGCCCGCTTCCGGAGTCAGAAAAATCTCCCTGTCCCGCCGCCAGGAAGTTGCCAGGTTGCCTTGAGGGGTAATCGCGAGTCCGCCGCCGTCCATGGGACACGCGTTCAGCGGCCATGTGCCAGTGCCCTGCTTTTCCGCGGCCGTGAAGGTTCGCCCGCGGTCCCTGGAGCGGGCTACATACATGTCGCGCGCGCCACCGAGCGCGTTGCGGAACATCGCGTGAATCGTACCCGTCCGGTCGACAAGCAGAGACGGATGGCAACACTGGCAAATGGTCCCCTCGGGCGATTCATAGACCAGGATGTTCCTTGACCACGTTGCGCCGCCGTTGTCTGAAAACGCGCCGTAGAGTTTCGTCCCTTTGTCGCGCAGGTCGAGCCATGCCGCGAAAAGTACGCCACCGCCGGCCGCCATCGCGTGGAGGCCTTCGCGCGCCGAGCCAGCTACGTCGTTTATCTTCACGGGTTGCGACCACGCTTTTCCGCCGTCGGTGGAACGCCACGCGATAAGATCGCCATCCGCGCCGCCGCCCTTCTCACCCGCGACCGCGGAGATTACGATCGCGCTATCCGTAATCGCGACGCGCGGCCCGCGATGGCGTCCAAGCGACAACTTCCCGGGTTCCGCGACCTGGACCGGCTTCGAAAATGTCGCGCCCTTATCCGTTGAGGCGGAAAAATAGACGCCGTTGCCCGCGCCGAACGTCATCGCGACCATCTTCGCGCTCACCGCCAACTGAGGCTGGCGATATTCCAGCTTGGGCGTTTCCGGCGTCAATTGGACGATAAGAAGCGCGAGTGGCAGCATAGCTTACTTAATCCATGATAGCCGAGGCGCCGATGGCCATGAACGCGTTACGCTCGTCCGACGCGCCCGGGCGCTGCACAAGAAACACGCCGAGCAGGTCCTGCTTCGGGTCCACCCAGCCGTAGGTGCCAAAGGCTCCGCCATGGCCATACGTGCCAACGGAGGTTAGCGGGAGGGACAGGCTGCCCATGGGATCCCGTACGACCGCCCAGGACAGGCCGTAGCCGACGCCGGGCGTAGCGGCCTTCAGATCGCCGGTGTGAAGGCCAGTCATCACCTTTATCGTCGATGTCGAAAGGAGGCGCTTGCCGTTGTACGTGCCGCCGTTGAGCATCATTTGATAGAAGGCGGCGAGATCGGCTGCGGTCGAATACAATCCGCCTTCGGGGAGCGAGTATTTGGCGCCCTTGCGGTATTTGAGAGCGCCACCGCCCAAAGTATCTTCCCCCATTTCTTTCAGCTTGCCGTTCTCAAGCGTGTAACAGGACGCGATCCGGTCGTGCTTCTCCGCAGGCGGGAAGATGTAGGTATCCTTCATGCCAAGCGGCTGGAAAATGCGCGCTGCGAGAAATTGCTCAAACGGCTGATCGGCCAGCACCTCGACGATGCGGGCGGCAGCCGCAATCCCGATGTTGCTGTATTGCCACTTCGTGCCCGGCTCGAAATCGAGCGGTTGCTGCGCGCCCATCGCGACCACCTGCGAGAGGGGCATGCTCATCCACGTTTTCAGATTGTTGAACGATGGCGGCAGGGTGGCGTACAGGCCCGAGGTATGCGTGAGGAGATCGCGAATTGTAATGGGGCGCGACGGATGCTTGAGCGTACGCGTATCGCCCTCGGCGCTCACGATCATCCACTGGCCGCGAAATTCGGGCAGGTGCTTCTCGACGGGGTCCGAGATCGCAAGCTTCCCCTCTTCCATCAGAATCATGACGGCCGCGCCGACCACGGGTTTCGTCATGGACATGATTTGGAAGATGGTGTCGGGCTTCATGGGCTTCTTCGATGCGAGGTCCTGGTAGCCGACGGCTTCGAGCGAGGCAAGCGCGCCGTGGCGCTGCAGGAGCGTGACCGTACCGGCGACAGCGCCCTTATCGACGAAAGATTTCATGCGGGCTGGAATGCGGGCCAGACGTTCCGCATCCATGGCGGCTTTGGAGGTGTCAAGCGCGGGGGGCGCGGCGAAAACCGCGTGGACCAGCAGAGCTGGCGCCGCGAAGAAAAGGGTTTGTCGTGCGGTCATTGAGACTCCTTGCTAATGGGCGTAAGGGGAGACTGACGTCTTGGGATGGGGGGTAACGCGGAGAGTGAATTCGTATTTTTTCGATTGACGCGCGTCGAGAGCCAAGAACATTCTCCGGGACGATGATAGCACGCCGGGGCCGGGAGTTTTGCGGGTTAGTCTTATCCAACACAGGATGGGCCTGAAGGGGAGGTTGACCGCATGCTGGGCGTGATAGTCGAAATTGCAGGATGCCGGGAAGTTGAGCCTGGAGCAAATCCTGCCGTTCACAGAGGCGACCCACGAAGTCCGCCTCGCAGGCAAAGAGCGGGCGGAGATGTACAGGTGGATCAGCCGGACGCTAGGGCAGCAGCAGTACGGGGAGCAAGGCAAAGCGAACACGAGGATTGCTGCGGCGGTACGTGGGGAAGATGACGGGGTTGAGCCGGACGCACGGCGGCCCAGGTTGTGCCTATAAGAAATCTCTTAAACGGGATCGTTGCCACTTCCAACTGCAAAGGTAGTCGCGTCATCACCGGCTTGAGCACAAAACCTGGAGCCATGCGTGCATTCGGACTCAGACGAGCTCCATTGATAAGGCGGCCTTTAGCTACCGCCGCCGGCGGCTGATCGCATCCTGACCTGACCGAACTGCCGACAGTCACTTCCTGTGTTCTTTCCTGGCACTGACCGATTCAGTCGGCCCGCAGCTTGTATTGGACAATTCTCGGCTGCGAAGCCGCACTGCGATACAATGACCGTTTGCATGGGTAACGTTATTATTCTGGGCGCTCAGTGGGGCGACGAGGGCAAAGGCAAGATTGTCGACCTTTTTTCAGACCGGTTCGATATGGTGGTGCGCTATCAGGGCGGGCACAACGCCGGGCACACCGTCAGAATTGGGGACAAGACCTTCGTCCTTAAGCTGATTCCGAGCGGCATCCTGCGCCCCGGGAAACGCGCGGTGATCGGGAACGGGCTGGTAATCGATCCCGGCGCGCTGCTCAGGGAAATCGAGATGCTCGAAGCCGCGGGCGTCGATGTACGGGGCCAGCTAACAATCAGCAACCGGGCGCACGTGATTTTTCCATTTCACCGTGTTATGGAACGGCTATCGGAGGCACGTCCAGGGAAGATTTCCATTGGTACTACTTCGCGGGGGATCGGACCGAGTTACGAAGACAAAGTCGCGCGGCGCGGAATCCGGGTCGCGGACCTTCTCGATAGCGACTTGTTCGCGTCTCTCTATAACGGGCTCGCCGAGGATAAAGAAACTATCGCGAAAGCGTTTGGAATTCAGGAACCTCTGGATACCGGAGCGATTCGAGCGGAGTACGAGGCGTTCGCCAGCCGCATACGGCCGATGGTGCGCGACACGGGAAGGCAGATCAACGACGCGATTCGCCGTGGAGAGAACGTGCTGTTCGAAGGCGCGCAGGGCACGATGCTCGATATCGACCACGGAACCTACCCGTTTGTAACGTCTTCCAGCGCGGCGGCCGGCGGGGCCTGCACAGGTTCCGGCGTCGCGCCAACCCGGATCGATGGTGTGATTGGTGTATCGAAGGCATACATCACGCGCGTGGGAGGCGGTCCGTTTCCGACGGAAGCGCACGGAGAGGCAGGGGATGAAATCAGGCGTATCGGCAACGAATTTGGCGCCGTCACGGGGCGTCCGCGCCGCTGCGGTTGGTTCGACGTGCCGCTGCTGCGCTATACGGCGGAAGTGAATGGCTTTGACAGCATCATCGTCACCAAACTTGACGTGCTGGACCAGCTTGCGGAGATCCCGGTCTGCGTGGGCTACCGAGCGGGCGGCGTGGAGGTTACGGAGATGCCCGCGACCACGAAGGGGATCGAAGCGCTCGAGCCGGTCTATGAAAGCGTCGCCGGGTGGCGGACGCCAACCAACGGGATCGCGTCGTTTGGGGAGTTGCCCGAGCCGGCGAAGGCGTATCTGAAATTTCTCGAGTCGAAGACCGGCATTGAGGTCGGCTGCGTATCGACGGGACCGGAGCGGAATCAGACAATGGTCGTGCCGGGGTCGCGCCTGGAGCGGTTGCTGGGTAGCGCGAGAAGTTGATTCAGACGGACGCGCGATTCCAGTGGCCCGTCCGGAGTCGGCCGTTCTGTTCAATGGCCAGTTCGCCCGAGGACAACGCGGAAGCACGAAGGCGTTTCACCCCAATTTAGGAGTATCCCCGAGCGGGCCACTTGACGGGCACGGCCTGTGTTGTAGCCGCAGGCGCGGGCAGTCGAGCGGCCATCGGAGATGAGGCGGACGTTGCCTGTAATTTTATCGGGCTTCTAATTGCGGCGGTAGAATGAGAATTGTCCAATGCGAAATGAGCCTGAAGGAGGAGTTCGTTTCCAATGCGGAGTGAGCCTGAAACCAAAGCGTAGGATGCTGCGGAGGAATGACACTACGCATGGAGAACTTAGAACGGCTCACGCTAGCCGAGATGGA
>SXGT01882074.1_pt1 | contig 40389 bp, 26 predicted proteins | sample 3176221 | NCBI WGS metagenome assembly SXGT01 (sample SAMN11356862, study PRJNA531348) | freshwater metagenome | isolation source: freshwater sample F1-120 | place: China: Fuxian Lake, Yuxi | collected 2017-12-25
GGCCGAGGGCCTGAACAGCAAAATCATGTCCATCAAACGTCGGGCCGGCGGCTTCCGCAACCCCGAAAACTTCAAAACCGCGATCTACTTCCACTGCGGCGGATTAAGCCTGTACCCATAAGAAACCCAGTTGGTTCAGAATGTTCCTGCCGCAAGCGACCCGCGAGACAATAGGTTTTTCGTCCACAATGTGGAGTTTGCGGCGCTTCGTGCGAACGCAATGCGAGTAAAGGATGAAATCCAAGATGTTCCGACGATACTTCAGTTCTGGGTCATCAACATGATAGCTGCTTACGAGGGACCTGCTGATTGGGACTTTGACCCGGACGAACAAAGAGTTGCTTGCGGCATCACCGCGCCAGAGACCAACGTCTGTTATGTTTTCTTTGAAGCAATTCGCGATCGGGCAGTATATGAGGATGGAGATGCAATGGGACCTAATAGGAAATCCGTGGACGAAGAGACCTTGAAAAAACGCGTCACTCTTCACGAATCTGGACATGTGATGGGCGTGGAGCATACAGGCCGAGTGATGGACTTTGTTAGTAACCTATTTGACAGTTCCGCTGTGAACTTTTTCTCGAATTCTCAACTTGGTCGCGTTCAGGGACAACCATTCCCAAAGAGCAGGCCGGACCCCACGATTCCATGATTACTCCCATTGCGCTATTAGTGCTTACTCTGGCTGCCGAGGAATCAGTTGTTCTCAGACTTTCCCCAAACACAGCAGATGTGCTTCAGTGTGACAATCTGTTGGTACTGAGCATTATTGAGAATAGGAATCTGTCGGCCGTAAAAATGGCAGGCGAACTTCGGCATGGTTGGATTCGGTATGAGATCGAAAAGGACGGGAAATGGGTTCGGGTAGCCCCGACGGCCGATCAAATTGCAGCGCCCTGTGGAATCGGCGACGCCCCGCTCTTGAAAGGTGAGTCAACTTATGCGGAGTGTGCTGCATTGCACCGTTGGAGCGTCAGGGGCAAGTTCCTTTTCGAGTCACCCGGAACCTATAAAATCCGTGCAGTTGCCACGATGCCCTGGGGAGATATTGCCTCGGAGCCAGTGAGGATTGCGGTCAAATCTCGCGACGGCGCAGGTTTAAGGAAAATCGACTCAGTCCCGCCTTGGGATCTTTGGGGGTTGGGTATGCCTTCCCTTGAACAGCCATTGCCTGAAGAGCTGATTGAGCTAAAAAGTGTTGGCGGAAATATTGGCAAAACGATTACGACTTGGGAGATGGTTGGTACGGCGTGTGAAGGAGGCGATTGGAAAGGGCACAAAGTTTCTAAGGACCAAGCGTGCGAGTGGTTGAAGGAGAATCTCGAGCCTGTCGCGTTTGAACATTCGATGATACTTTTGGGATCCTATTATCGGCAGAAGAAATACTGGTCAGGACTGCCCGCAGTTGTCAGTTCGATGAAGCATGATTCGATGACTCGTCAGGACTTTCTCTATTATCTAGCGCCGCAGAAACCGAAGCGTGAGCCAAAATAAAGCCGGCAAGAAACAGAGAGGGCCGTCAAGGTGCGGGAACGCTTGACGGCCCTTTCAGGCGGGAATGAATTATCGTGGGCATGGGACAAAGCGACTCTACCCAATCGCTATGGCCCGGGTGTCCCTATTCCTCAAGGGACATGGGTGTTGCAATATGCATCCTCCTGTGCGTCGGCGGAAATGAGAAACACTCTGGAATCCTTTCCAGGCATTAAGGCCTGGCGTCGCTGATGGGAAGTAAAGCAAGGGGCGTGCCGGAAGGGACCAAGGTGGGTCGGCAATCCAGCACTTGGATGGCCTAATTCCTAATAGGCTAAGGGCTTACGCTGATTTCGTCTCCCAAAAACCGCACTCGCCAGACCGCCCCGCGGGCTTGTAGTTCTTACAGCCCCGAGAAATGTTTACAAACCGCCAATCCCCCGTTTCCAGCCCCAATCATAGAACACATAAAAATGCTGTCTGGCCCCTTGACACAAGGGAACAAGTGTATACAATACAGCAACCGGTGGCGGAGCCGCGCGCAAGGGGCCAGGAGGGCAGGCTCTTTGACAACATGGTTGTAAGGGAACAAGGTCTTCCATTAAGGGGCCGACGGAGAGCGAGGGAGCGTTTGAAAAACAGCTTATAAATTCGCAGAGTAACCCCCCGGAATGGTGGCGCACCTCATGAATCAAGAAACGGGTGATTCAGGCCAAAACGGAGCGCAGCGGTTTGTCGGAAGTAATTTACTTGCAATAGTTTATGGCATTGTTCTGATACCAAAATGTATCAAAATCGGTACCTTGAATCTGTGAATCAAAGCCACCAATTGGCCGCTTATAACCTGACAAGGAAGTTTCGCAGCCATTTGACAGTTAAGGGAAAACGTCGATTCGTCAACCCAGCGGCCAAGCATGGCACTCGCTCGCCACGCTGCGCCAATCCTTGTTGGCAGCCAGGGTCACGTTTATAGTGGGACCAAACATGCCCGGAGCCCCTTTGCCATTTTTACAAGCCGCCGGATGAACCCGGCGCAAACTTGCCGCGTATTAGGTCCACTGCACGTGCGGCAAATCGCGGCAGGGCTTGAAGTTATCGCCACGCCATACCCCTTGGATCCTCTACGAACCCGAAGCGCCAGCGAGGGAATACCGCTTTCCCTCGCTGGCGCTTCGGGTTAGTGCCAAATCTTACAACTCTCTCCCCATGCCAAGTCAATTGGAAGCACCCGATGTCGCCAAAGCCGCCCCCGCCAGCGGCGACGTGGTCATTGAGACCCGCAGCCTGACCAAGGTTTTTCGGGACTTCTGGGGCCGCCCCAAGGTGCGGGCCCTCAACGCCCTCGACCTGCAAATCCGCCGCGGGGAGATTTTCGGACTGCTGGGGCCCAATGGTTCCGGAAAATCGACCACCATCAAGCTTCTGCTGGGGCTGCTCTTTCCTTCCAGCGGGCAGGCGCTGGTATTCGGCAAGGATGCCACGGATGTCGCCAAAAACGAACGGATTGGCTATCTGCCGGAAGAGTCCTATCTCTACAAGTTTCTGAATGCCGAAGAAACGCTCGACTTTTATGCCCGGCTGTTCAACATGACGCCGGCAGTCCGCAAGCAGCGGATTGAACAACTGATTCAGCTGGTGGGAATCCAGCACGCTCGCCGCCGCCAGTTGCGCGAATACTCCAAGGGGATGACGCGGCGGATCGGCCTGGCCCAGGCCCTCATCAACGATCCTGAATTGATTCTGCTCGACGAACCGACTTCCGGACTCGACCCCATCGGCACCCGTGAGATGAAGGATCTGATTCTCAAATTGCGGGACCAGGGGAAGACCATCTTGATGAGCAGCCACTTGCTCCCCGATGTGCAGGACGTTTGCGATCGCATCGCCATTTTGCACCAAGGGGAACTGAAGGAGCTCGGCGCGGTTTCGGAGTTGCTGACGGTTCAGGACGTGACCCAGTTCAAGGCCAAAGGGTTGTCACCCGCCGCGGAGGACGAAATCCGAGCGGTGATTGCCCGTCATGGTGGCGAGCTCCTGAAGGTCGAGCACCCGACTCTGTCGCTGGAAGAACTGTTCCTGAACATTGTCAAAGACAGCGAGGCTCGCCCCGGCCGCCGCGCCCAGCAAAAGTAGCCAGTGCCTCTGCCGATTGGTCCTCCGAGTTTCAGTCCCCTTGGTTCATCGCCCGGCTTAAGAGTCCGAAATGCCTTTTGAACATCATATTATAGAGTACTGGGAGTGGATGCTCCCCAACTTGAGCGAAGTCCGACTGCTGGACGCCCGATCCTGGTCGAACATCGGATTTCTGATGGGGGCCAGCGGCGTTCTGCTGCTGCTGGCATTTCTGTTTCCGTTCCTGTGGTTCTTGATTGCCGTCATCAAGCACGGCCCCAGCGAAGGTTTTTACCTGGTGGCCAAGTCGATCTATGGGGGCATCACCGAGGACTTGCCCGGCTTCTCTTTCCGCCGGACATATGCCATCGCCAAGGTCGCCGTGCAGGAAGCCATTCGCAACCGGGTACTCGTTGGCTTTGCGGTGTTCGTGCTCCTGATGCTGTTCGCCGGCTTGTTTCTGGATGTGGAAAACAGCAACCGGGCCAAGTCCTATATCAGCTTCGTCCTCTGGGCGACGAATTGCCTGGTAATGCTCATGGCCGTGATCCTGAGCGCCTTCAGCATCCCCAACGACATCAAAAGCAAGACGATTTATACGGTCGTCACCAAGCCGATTCGCGCGGGGGAAATCGTGCTGGGTCGGGTCATTGGTTTTTCCGCCGTCGGCAGCGTGATGCTATTGATGATGGGGCTCATCAGCTATGTGTTTGTCGTCCGCGGCCTCTCCCACACTCATGTGCTCAAAGCCGATAGCTTCGCTACCAAAGCCGACCCCACCGGCAAGCGCGAAGGAGTGACTTCGCGGGATGCCCACCACCGTCACCGGGTGATCATGGACAAAAGCGGGAATATCACCACCGGCGAAACGGAAAGCGAACACGGCCATTTCCACCGGATTGAATCCGAGGGGGAAGGTGCCAACCGCACGTACAAAGTCGGCGCTGCCCGCGGCGACCTCATTGCCCGCTCCCCAATCTTCGGCAAGCTTCGTCGCCTGGACCCAGCCGGCAACCCCAGCGAAGGAATCAATGTGGGGGATGAGTGGACGTATCGTACGTTTATCGAGGGGGGCAACAACCGCTCCGCGGCGATTTGGACCTTCAGCAACGTCACTCCCGAGCGCTACCCCGAGGGCTTGCCGCTGGAGATGAACCTGTCAGTGTTTCGTACTTTCAAAGGGGTCATCGCACGAGGGGTGATGGGGGAAATCACGCTCCGCAACGTCAACCCCGACGCCAAAGTAAAGTCTTCCCCGCCGATCACGTTCGAATCGCGCGAGTACGTCGCCCATCGATTTCCCATCGATCGCAAGCTGAAGATCGGCAAGAACCCGGACGGCACCGACCTGACCATGGACATTTTCGAGGATCTGGTGCATGAAGGCAAAATCGAAGTTTCCATCCGTTGCATTGAACATTCGCAGTATTTTGGTATCGCCCAACCCGATGTCTATCTCCGCCCGTCCGACAGTTTCTTCTTTGTCAATTTTGCCAAGGGGTACTTGAGCATTTGGCTGCAAATGGTGCTGGTGACCTGTTTCGGCGTTATGTTCAGCACGTTCCTGAGCGGTCCTGTCGCCATGATGGCCACCTGGTGCGCCATTGGACTTGGGTTCTTTGGCGGGCTGGCTCGTGACGTGCTGACCAACCTGGTGACGGGAGGTGGACCGATCGAATCCGGGATTCGCATTCTGCAACAGAAGAACACCTCGTCGGACTTGGATGTGTACTTGCCGCTGGAATTGGCCATCAAATATTCGGATAAGGCGATGCTGGTTGTCGTGGAGGGGCTGACATATATCTTGCCCAACTATGGAAATTTCGATACGTCCCAATTCGTGGCCAATGGGTACGATGTCTATCCTGACCTGGTGGGACAACAATTGACGATGGCCGTCGTGTATGCACTGTCCGCCAGCATCGCGGCATACTTCTTTTTGAAGACGCGGGAGATTGCCGGATGAACTGGAACAACGCCTCATTCGTCCGCAAAGTCATTTACCTGGTCGGGATTGCCGTCCTGTTATTGCCGATTGCGGCTCTCAGTCAGCCCGCGACAGCTGGCCGCGGACAGGATCGCTCCTCGGGGGGCAAGTTGGCTCAGTTGCGGGCGCAATACCGCCTGGCGCAAGCGGAGTTGGGAGCAATCGACCCGGCCAGCGAGACCATGAAGCTGGCTACCGTGGGGCTACGTGGCGTAGCGGTGACCTATCTCTGGTACAAGGCCATTGACTATCAGAAAAGGAAGGACTTCACCGGCTTGGAATTGACGGTCAAACAGATCATTCGGCTGCAACCCAATTTCTTGAAAGTCTGGGACTTTCAGGCGCACAATCTGACCTATAACTCGTCGGTCGAGTTCGACAGTTACCGCGACCGCTATGCCTGGGTCAAAAAGGGAATCGACTTCCTCATTCTGGGTACGCACTACAACCGCGATGAGCCGGGGATGCTCTATCAACTCGGTTGGTACGTCGGGCACAAGATGGGCCGCGCCGACGAGAGCAAGGAATTCCGCCGCTTGTTCAAGGACGATGAGGACATGCACGATAAATTCCGCCTGCAGGGGGTGGAAGTCGATGAAGGGTTTGGTTACGACAGCAAGCCCGATAACTGGCTGGTGGGCAAGCTTTGGTTCGACAAAGCGGAGCGGGCCGCCGAATACAAATCGATTCGCAGCAAGTCACCGCTGGTTTTCTACAACGGCGGTCCCATGGCCGCCATCAATGCGGCCGCGGCAATGGAAAAGGACGATGGCATCTTCGGCCAGCGTGCCAAATATGCCTGGTCCGTGGGCAATGCAGGCTGGGTGAAGTTCGGCAATCGGCAGCTCCCGACCTATCTGGGAATCGCCATTCAGCTTAATAACCTGGAGGCACTCCAAGCCAGTCATGCGGCAACGGAAGTTCGGCTCGATGCCCTCGCGCCCGGTGTCCGCGAAAAAATTCGCAGCGAGAAAATCGCCGCGCTTCCCAAACGAGAATTGGAGCTGTGGGTTAAGCCCGTTAAAGACCGGACCGCGGAGGAACAGCACGTCGCCGTCAATTTTCTTGGCTCCAAAGTCAAAGCCACCAATGAAGAGGTCGCCGCGCGTGTTCCCCGCGAAAAGCTAGCACAGGCCCGCGAGATTGCCGACCAGTTGCAAAGGCTGACCCAGGAAATGGACATGACCTCGCGCTACCGAGGAACGGTGAATTTCGATTATTGGCGCGCTCGTTGCAGCGCCGAGCAAACGCAGGAGGCGCTTGACGCGCGCGAACAAATCCACAAGGCCGAAGAATTGCGGGAAGCCAATCGGAGCCTGAACGACTCCCGCGAGAATTATGAGAAGGCCTGGGAAAACTGGGCGATCGTCTTTAAGAAGCATCCGCAACTTTTTGATTCCATTGAGGCCCAGGAGCTTGTCGACGCCATCGATCATTATGCCGATGTGCTTGGCCGGATTGAGGTCAAGTTCCCTGCGGACTTCAAGCTGAAAGAATTGCTGGAGATGACCGAACAGGGGCAGCGGCTCAAGAAGCGGCTGGATACTTTGCAAGCGATCGCACCGGCGGTGACGCCCGCCCAGCCAGGCGAGAAGAAGCCGGAATCCACGGAAAATCCCGCCGAGAAAACGAAGGCAGAAGAGAAGCCGGCCGCCGCTGCCAAAGACGCGGCGCCGACCAAGGACGAGAAATAGTCTGCGGTTCACACTGAAACCCGTCTGGCTCCGCTGCCATCAACGACCATCCCCGGCACCAGGGCCGCAATCACGCGGAGAAACCCTTCCTTGTCGGCGGGAGAGATCATGACCATTCGCGAGCGGCTGCCGATCCGATAGCGGATGGAGAGTCGATCGAGAGACAGCGCGGGCGAGCTGAGTGGATTGTGAGTGGGGACGATCTCTTCAATGGTGCCGAGTTGTACGGTCCACCAAAACGGACCTGAGCGAATCAGCAGCCGGCTGTCATCGACGACGTAGAATGTCGTCCGCAAAATCCAGGTAATGAACCCGGCGGAAAGCAATAACACGATTCCAACCCACAGCATTTCGCCGGTTGTAAAAATGAAAACCGCCCCGGTAAGTTGAGCGCTCACCGTGGCGATGAGCAGGACCGTGAGCCACCAGTCGCACTTCGACGGGAAGACCAGCGGTTTGGTTACATCTGCATCCATGGGAAACCTCATCGTCAATGGTGCTTCGCTGAAGCATTAGGGATCATAACCGGTGGCAGCCAAATCGCGCCCACGAATCATGGTTATCGCCGCCGGGGCATTCATCATCGCCTTGATACTCGTTCTGGCCTGCCTGTCATTGACGGTCAAGGGTTGGACTCGCGGCTTGACGACGAACTTCGCCGCAACCTCCGACGGCGACCAGGAGCCACGTCTTCATCCAATTGTTTCCCCAGAGCCGGCACTCAAGCTGGCGGAAGTTGTCGCCGCCGCGGCCCAGAAAATTGCCGGCTGGGAACTGATCTCCCGCGAGGAGACCGATCAGGAAACTACCCTTCGCCTCGTCCGCACCACGCGCCTGCTGGGATTCAAGGATGACATCACCGTCCACATTCGGCCGCTGAAAGACCCGCCCGAGCCCCCCAGCCACGAGATTTCCGCAGAAAGCCAATCCCGCGTTGGCAAAGGGGACTTCGGCCAAAATCGACGAAACCTGGTGGAACTGATGGACATGATCCGCGCCTTGCTGCGATAATGGCCGTGGATAGATTCCACTTCTTATCGTGAGTTCCCATGAACGCCCGAGACCGCGTCCTCGGCATTGGTTCCTTTCTGCTGACGCTGCTTCTTGCGCCGCTTGTGGCGTGGCTCATCCTCGGTCCCGTGAATCGAGCTGGCGGAAAACTGCAGGCCCCCACGCGCTTTCACCTGATCGACTTCGTTTGGCTGCTCGTCGAGCTCCAGGTTGGCTTGGGATTTTGCCTGCAATATGTCGGGGTCCAATACCAACGCTCATTCGTGATGCTGCTGGCTTTCATGTCGTTTGCCTTATTGACCATGTGGGCCGGTGCGGTGAGCTTTCTTTCCCGCGCCGGAGTTCGTAACGGCGTCAAGCGCGGGGTCTTCATCGTGGTCCTGCTTCCCGCCACGCTCCTGGTCATGGTGATCATTCCGCTCTGCCCAGCGGCTTGCTATCTGCTCGAATCGGATCCTCGCATGATGGAGCTCGTGCTCCGACTGAACTTCAACATTCCCCGGGGGACGGGCGTGGCGGCCGGAGTCGTCGCCATGATTGTACTGCCGGCCCTGGGCCTGTTTCTCAACCGCCTGTCCGCCTGGATTGTCCGAGGAGCAAGCGAAGTGTCAGGAGTCCGCCAACCGGTAGCAGCCTAGATGTCGCAAAATTCCTCCGATCCCGTCCCCCTCCGCATGTGTACCTCTTGCGGGGGCATTCAGGAACGGGACGAGCATTTTTGCGAGAAGTGCGGCGCACCTATCACGCAACACGCCCACTCCGACTACATCCTGGGAATTCACTCTCGCGGATTTGCCCTTCATAAGGCCACGCATGATCCCAGGAAATTCATAGTCGTTTTAGGAACCTGGCTTTGGGTGGGTCCGTCTCTTGTGCTTTGCCTGATGTTGTTCTTCTCCGGTCTGGTGGTCCTCTTTCAAGAGCCAGGCATGGGGGGTCGTATCATGGTCGCCGCGGGTGCTGCCGGCATCTGGCTGTTCGGCACCATTCTCTATCGCACGACGTCTGCCTGGCTTGTCCAGCGCTTCGGAAATAGTCGCGCCTCCGCCGATCAAAGTGAACCCGAGGACCAGCAGGATTGTCTCGATTGTGGTAAACCCTTTGCCACCACCCAGACTCGCTGCCCGGCCTGCAGCTGGTCGTACGCTGTCGAATACCCAAAGGACGATCAGGCAAAATGGAAGTAAACGGCCGATGCTTGCGTTCGCCTGCATCCTCCTTATAATTACAAGCACGATGATTTGCGGCGGTAGCTCAGTGGTAGAGCGCTAGCTTCCCAAGCTGGATGTCGCGAGTTCGACCCTCGTCCGCCGCTCTTTACGCCATCAGGATTGATGGCGATTGTTTCGAAACGAAAAACGGAAAATGCAGAGATGGCCGTCCGGCTATCCTCTTTCGGCCTAGGTTTACCCTGAAAGGGTAGGCATCGAGAGACAACCGAAACTGTCTTTCCTTAAGCAAACCGATTTGTGGTACATCCAAGTTGGTAAGAAGCAGATACCGCCTGGTAAGGATCGTGAGGAAACCTTCCGAGAGTACCACCAGCTTGTAGCCGGTCATTCCCCGTTGCCCCCGGCAGTCCCCGCCGCGAGGGTCGTTAACGAGGTCTGAATGTTGCTGTCTTGCAACCGGGAACAGTCCACCTACGAATGGTACAAGCGGCACTTGGATTCGTTCGTGACCTTCGCTGGCTTGACCCTGCGTCGTTGCAAGGACTCTCTTTTTTTTATTTGCACACGGTTTCTCTTGCCCCGCGCTCGAGCCATGCATTAACATAGATTGATGAGTCGGACCTTGAATTGACAAAGTCTCCGGCCCCCGCCGACATTCCCGCCAGCGACCTCCCGCCTCATGAAACTCTCTCCGCGAGCTGCGCTCTGTTTCTGTGCCGTAGTGGCGGGGATGCTGTTGGCGGCGTCGCCGGCAGCCTTCGCGGACGAAGCAATTTCGCAGACGTTGAACTTCGAAAACGACATCGTCCCCATCCTCTCCAAGTTCGGCTGCAACGCATCCGGCTGCCACGGCAAGGCAGAGGGGCAGAATGGATTCAAGCTTTCGGTATTCGGCTTCGATCCGCCCGCGGATTATCGGGCGATCACGATGGAGGGGCGCGGGCGGCGGGTCTTTCCGTCGGCAGCGGAGAAGAGCCTGCTATTGCTCAAGGTGAGCGGCGCGAGCCCGCATGGGGGCGGAGTGCGGATTCCGCCGGATCGACCGGAGTATGAAACGCTCCGCCGCTGGATCGTTGCCGGCCTGCCGGTTGGCTCCGCGAGCGACCCCAAGGTGGTCAAAATTGAGCTGACGCCGCATGAAGAGACAATTGATGAAGGAGAATCGCGGCAACTTGTCGTGACGGCGACGCTGACCAACGGCAAGAATCTCGACGTGACGAGACTGGCGAAGTTCCAGTCCAATAACGACGGCTTGGCGTCAGTGAGCGAGGAAGGCCTGGTTACCGTGGGCCAAACGCCCGGCGTTGTCGCCGTGATGGCGAGCTACGCCAATGAAGTGGATGTCTTCCACGTCCTGATTCCTCGGAATCGAGAGACCGCACCCTATCCGGAAGTCGCCGGGATTAACTTCATCGACCAGCATGTCTACCGCCGGCTGAAGCAGCTCAACATCGTGCCGGCCGAGGTTTGCAGCGATGCGGAGTATTTGCGGCGGATACATCTCGATCTCATCGGGACACTGCCGACAGCTGACGAAGCCCGCCGCTTTCTAGCGGATACAAGATCGGACAAGCGGAAGGTGCTGGTGGACGAACTGCTGGCCCGCCCGGAGTTTGCCGATTACTGGGCCCTCAAATGGGCCGACCTGCTGCGCGTCGATCGGCAAGTGCTCGGTCACAAAGCAGCTTACGACGAGTATCGCTGGATTAAGGACAGCCTGGCCAAGAACAAGCCGCTAGACCAGTTTGCCCGCGAGGTCATCACCGCGTCCGGACCGCTGTCGGAAAGTCCGCAAGGATACATCTACAAAACGTCTCCTCAGCCGGGGCAGGCGGCGAGCACGATTTCGCAGGTCTTCCTCGGCGTCCGGATTGAGTGCGCCACTTGTCACCATCATCCGTACGACCGCTGGAGCCAGACCGACTACTTTGGCATGACCGCTTACTTCACGCAGCTCCAGCAAAAGACCACGCCGCTTGGGGAAGTGCTACTGTCGGTAGGCGACCCCGCGACGACGCATCCCCGCACCGGCCAGCCGATTACCGCCCATCCGCTCGGCCGGCCGATGCCGGAGAAGAACGTCACCGGCGATCGCCGCATCGAACTCGCCACATGGCTCACTGCTGCGGACAATCCCTGGTTCGCCCGCAACATGGCCAACCGCGTCTGGGCACCCCTCCTCGGCCGCGGACTGGTCGAGCCGGTCGATGACTTCCGGGCGACGAACCCTCCGAGCAACCCCGAGCTGCTCGATGCACTTGCATCGCATCTCGCCGCCAGCAAGTTCGACCTGCGAGAGCTCATCCGGGCCATCACCGCTTCCCGCACTTACCAGCATTCCACCAAACCAAACGCAACCAACAACCGCGATGAGCAGAATTACTCGCGGGCCCTGCTCAAGTCGATGGATGCCGAAGTCCTGCTCGACGCCGTCTGCCAGGCGACCGGCGTCCCCGAGAAGTTCGAGGGGGTCCCCGCCGGCTCGCGGGCGATCCAGCTTTGGGACAGCCAGGTGGACCACTACTTCCTCCGCCTCTTCGGCCGCCCCACCCGGCAGACGGTGTGTGAATGTGAACGAGTCACCGAGCCGAGCGTCGCCCAGGTGCTCCACCTGCTCAACAGCGAACGGGTGCAGGAAAAGCTCTCGCACGAAAACGGCTTCGTCGCCAAACTGGCCAAACGGGAATCCGACAACGCCCGCGCTGCCGACGAGCTCTACCTCAATCTCTTTTCCCGGCTCCCCACCGATGCCGAGCGCCAAATTGCGGTAGAATACCTTGGCAAGGCCGGCGACTCCGCCGTCCGCCGCACCGCCCTGGAAGACCTGGCCTGGACGATGCTCAATTCGCTGGAGTTTGTGTTCAACCATTAGAGGAAATGACAAAATTCGAATTCCGAATGACGAATGGAAGCATTGACCGGCGTCTTTAATTCGTCATTCGTCATTCGCCATTCGAATTTCGTCATTCCAATTCCTATGCCCTCCACGCTCATCTCGCCGACACAGCTTTTGCCCCCACAATTGCTCGCTCAATTAGAGCGCCTGGAATTGGTCAGCCGCAAAATTTTCCGCGGCCGCATGAAAGGAGAGCGCAAGAGCAAGCGGAAGGGGCAGAGCGTGGAGTTCGCCGATTTCCGCAACTATGTGGCGGGGGATGACCTGCGGTTCATCGACTGGAACCTCTACGCTCGGCTGGACAAATTGTTCCTCAAGCTCTTCTTGGAAGAGGAGGATCTGCATTTCTTCGCCCTCATCGATACCAGCGGCAGCATGGATTTCGGCGAGCCGACCAAGCTGGACTACGCCCGGCAACTGGCGGCTTCGCTCGGCTTCATCGGCCTGATTCGCGGGGCGAGAGTCAAAATCGAAACGCTCGGCAGCACGCACAAGAACCCCGGCCCCACGCTCCGCGGCCGGGCCAGCCTTTGGCGGATGATGGACTACATGGGGGGCATCCAGGCCGGCGAGAACGTGCCGCTAACGACCGGCATCAAGAACTTCTGCGTCCGCAATACCGGCAAGGGCATCTTCATCCTCATCACTGACCTGATGGACAAGGAAGGGTACGACAAGGCCCTCCGCTTCCTCGTCGCCCAGCAGATGGACGTCTACGTCATCCACGTCCTCTGCCCCGAGGAAATCGCCCCGGACCTCAAGGGGGACCTCAAGCTCGTCGACTGCGAGGACGACGACCAGGCCGAAGTCACCGTCAGCCGCCCGCTGCTGGACAAATACAAGCGGACCCTCGCCAGCTTCATCGACGGCGCCCGCGACTTCTGCAACCGCCGCGGCATGAACTACCTCATGACCAGCACCGACACCCCGGTGGACAAGCTGGTGGCAAGTTATTTGAGGAAGCGGGGATTGGTGAAGTAGGGGTAGTCCTTCGTAGATTTCGTATCGGGTTCTTGGCTAGTGCAAAATCAGTTCACCGACCGACGCGAGGTCGGTGGGGTCTGAGGCGTTGTTTCTGGTTGCGGCACGAACGATTCAATGGCTATCTGGACAAATCTCGACGACAAACTTGTTGAGCAACGGCTACGTGGTGCAATCGCCCAAGGCCAGTCGTTGGAAGAGGCTATCCGCACCCTGCATCATTGCGACGGAGTCGGCAGTCTGCTGATTTGCCCAGCCGTTGAAAAGGTCGCAAACCTTCCTCTATTAGAGGCCAAGCGGTTGGTCGTCCGCGCATTGTCCACGACTTAGGACGGTGATTCTCTAGCTACAATTCAGCGGAAGCCATTGTTGTCGACGGATCTTTGCTGGCGCAAAATCAGTCCACCGACCGACACGAGGTCGGTGGGGTCTGGTCCCTCTTCTGCCCCACCGACCTTGTGTCGGTGGACAGATGATTCTGCACTAGAACATCGGCTAGCAATTCCTGGCCCCCATCCGGCCTCGTGCCGGTGGAGCCGATGATTCCGCAGCGCATTTCTCCCGCCGAAGCTGCTCTGCTTAGGCGTCTGGAATCCCGAGCTGGCGGCAGCTCGCGCGAGCGGTAAGACGCCATCAAAAGTAATGGTTGAATTGGGCGGTAAATTCGCCGTCAAAGTGGTAGTAATGGTCGGGTGTCAGCGGAAACGTGCCGCCGACTTGTAGAGTGGTCATTGCAGTTACGTCCAGTTGCAGTCCGATGGCCATCGTCAACAGGCCGGTAGGAACTGGCGGTGGAAATACCACAGTAGTACTCGTTCCAAATCCTTCGTTCAGGGTGAGATTATTGGTTCCGTGCAATTCAACCAAGGCCGCTGCCCCTTGGAAAAACTCTCGGTCAGGGGATTGGCAGAACCAGTAGCCCACCTGAAGGTCGAGGTGCAACAGGTTGGCCTCATTCAGCTTACTCTTGGTGACGGAAGCATCCGGAAGGTAGGTGCTACTACTCCGGTTACCATTGGCCGCGAAATCCGCTTGGATAAAGAACTGGTAAAACAGTCTGTCGCTGGGAGCTCTCAAGTAACCGAAAAAGGGGAGCAAGTGCACCGCGTTGTCGCTCAGAGCATCGCGGAAGAACGCGTTCTGATAGGTAATGACCTTCTGGCCGGTAGGTATGGTCGTTCCCAGCCCGACCACCAGCGAAGTCTCCGACGAACGATAGAGGGACCGTTTCCAATTCAAGGCCAATTTGCAATCGTTCCCACCGTCCGTGAAATCGAACGTCTCCAAAAAACGAGTCGTAATGCTCCTCGCTACATCCGAGTTGAGGGACACCCTGACTTCCGCGGACCAGAGTCCATCCTGGAATGTCTTCTCGGCTCCGAAGGTGTAGCGGTTGGCCGAGATCGTGTCTCGGTTTTCATGGGGATAGAAATTTCCGCCCGTATCGAGATAGGCAACCGCGTGGGAATAGTGGTTGTATTGAAAGAAGACCCGATCCATCGGCAAGGCCTTGCCGTTATCGGCGATCTTGGTCCGGTTGTTGTTCACTGGCCGGCCATAGAAATCCTGGCCACCGCCAAAGTAATCGGCCATCATCGTGGGGGCTTTGGTCAAAGAGTCCGTAGGACGCCAGTACCGCGAACCGCCTGAAGTCGACGATAGCCCCTCGCTCATCAGCTCCTGCATGTCCATCTCTTCCGTTGCTTCCGCTTGCAGGTCGCCAAGCACAACAGCCGCGGGAGTCCTCTCGTCTTCGTAGGAGTTTTCTTCCCCCCGGATCGGACTCGCGATCAAGCAACTCAGTAACATCGTGAACGCCAGCCATCGACAGGACGCCGCGACAGACCGAATCAGGCAGGGCATTTTCGGATCCTTTGCTGAAGCCTAGCGGCAGTCTGTTCCGTGCGGAGCGAACCCGACCATGTTGATCGCCGCTGCGCTGAGTTTCAGTGTCTGGTTGCCGGCGTGTTGTAGTGCCATCCTGCGAAGGTCCGTCAAAAGTAATGGTTGAGCTGGACCGAAAGCTCGCTCTCAAAGTAGGCGCGATGTTCCGAAGTCAGTGGAACCACGCCTCCAATCCGCAGCGTGGTCATTTCCGTCAAGTCCAGTTGCAACCCCGCGGTCATGGTCAACAAGTGGCCTTGCGAAGGGGGAGGAGCACCGGGTGGCGGTGGAGAAGGAGGATCGGTAAACACATCCGCCGCGGAAAGAATATTGGTCTGGTGCAATTCGATCAAAGCCGCGGCTCGCGAAAGATACGCCCGCTCCGATGATTGGTAGATCCAGTAGCCCACCTGAAAATCGAGGAACAATAGGTTGGCTTCATTCAGTCTGTCGACCACCACCCCACCATTTTTAACATCGATGACACGATTACCATTTAACCCGAAATCCGCTTGCAGGAACGCCTGGTAAAAAAGTCTCTCGCTGGGAGTTCTCAGGAATCCGATGTAGGGGAGCAGATGCACCGTCTCGTTACGCAGGATCTGGTGGACGTCGATGAGATGCGTGTCGTCGACGAAGTTCACATCGTTGCCCGCAGGCGCGGCCATTCCCAAGCCCACAACCAGTGAGGTGTCCGCGGAGCGATAAACCGACTTCTTCAGATTTGCCGCCAGCTTGCAGACATCCCCGCCTTCTATCGAAAACCCCCCAAACCCCAAGGGACTTCTCGACAAATCCGAGTTAAAAGAGACTCGGAGTTCCGCGGACCAAAGACCCTCCGCGAAGGTCTTCTCCACGCCGAAAGTGTATCGGTCCACGGGGATCGTAACCAATACGGTTGATCCCGTGGTGTCATCCTCATAACTCATCGCATTGGAGTAGTGGTTGTAATTGAAGAACGCCCCATCCATGGGCTGGGCCTTGCCGTTTTCGGCAATTTTGATCCGATTGCTCCCCAGCGGAATGAACCCAGAAAAGGGGTCGCTCAGCGGTGCCGTGCTAAAGGGAATACCACCCCCAAAGAAGTCCCCCATCATGGCCGGCGCGGCGGTCACGGTTCCGACGGTGCGCAAAGTCCGCGAGCGACTCCGAGGTTGTGCTCGGGGTTGAGTCAACGGCTCCTGCAGATCAACCAATGCGATCGTCTCAGCATCCAAGTCGTGGAACACGTCGGTCCCTGGAGCTTCGACTTCCATGGGGGAAGGTTGGCCCAGAACGGGAGTTGCTGTCGCGCCGCTCAGGAGCACGACCAATGCAAGCACGCGCAGAAACATGGTGGCTAGCAAGTACAAATGCTTCAAATTCCACCAGCTTTTCCCTGAAAACGACGAGCGTCGTAAGGCATCGAATGGGCACTGATAGGTACTTAAACAGTTTCTCTCATTGTCCTTTCGGCTGCCGGGAAGACTCGACTTTATCGGTTATGCGGGATTTGACGGCTGAAATCGGCCCCCGCCGCCGTGCCGCCTCCCCACCGCTACTCAATGTTCTGGCCTGCGTTGCAAAAGCCAACGCTAGCTCGATAGCCAAAAAATGGAGGAGCAGAAAGGGAGGACGGGGTACTCTCCCAAGAACTGGCATTTGATCCGTTTGGGGACTGTCCGCAATAACCCCAATCGACTCCTCGTGGTCGATTCGCTGGAGCAGACGCGGTAGAATCGTCGCGCTTAGTAGCCTCTTGAAGGCTAGCGGCGTTCATCCACGGGGTCGAAGGAGAGAGTTCGCATGTCCAAGGACATTTATGCTTTGCTGGTTGGCATCAACGATTATTCGCCGGCAGTGGGGAGATTATCCGGTTGCTTGAACGACGTGGATCATTTCCACCAGTACTTGACCGAGAACTTTGACCGGAGCCGACTCCATATTGAAATCCTTAAGGATGCGGATGCCACAAGACCTAACATCATCCAGCAGTTCCGCTCGCACTTGAGTAAGGCCAAGGCGAACGATGTCGCCGTGTTCCAGTACTGTGGGCACGGCGCTCGCTGGAAATCGGCCCGGCCGTTCGAGCAGTTCTATCCGGATGGCAAGGACGAGGGACTCGTGTGTTACGACAGCCGTGGCCCCGGCGGTTTCGATCTGGCCGACAAGGAGTTGGCCGTCTTGCTCGCCGAGTTGGCCAAAAACGAACCGCACATCGCCGTCATCCTCGATTGTTGCCATTCCGGCTCCGCTACCCGTAGCGCCGACGATTTCACACAGGGCAAGTGTCGGCAGACCCATGAAGTGCCTGAGGAAAGGCCGCTGGAAAGTTACCTGGATGGCTACTACGCCAGGCTCCACAAGCGTGGGATGTCGCTGGAGATTCCCGCCAGCCGACATATCCTGCTGGCGGCGTGCCAGCGCATTCAAAAGGCGTGGGAAGGCAAGGATCACCGCGGGGTGTTTACCAGCACGGTGCTCGAAGCGTTAGGAAAGTCTGGCCCGGATATTTCCTATGCCGACCTCTTCGTGCGCTGTCGCGCTGCGGTTCACAAGCGAGCCGATAACCAAGATCCGCAGTTCGAGACCTATCGCGGTTTCAATGCCTACAGCGGATTCCTGGGTGGCCAGTCTTCCCAGACCGCGCGCCGCTACAGCGTCTACTTCGAAAACAACGGCTGGCGAGTCGATTGCGGCGCGCTGCACGGTCTGCCCAGCGATCCCGACAAGAATGTCGAACTGGCCCTCTACCAGGAATCGGACCGGACGCAGGTGGCCGGACATGCCGCGACAACGCAAGTGGGGCCACAGAAAAGCGAATTGATGCTACTGGACATGTCAGGCGATACGTCCATCCGTTACCAGGCCGAGATTACCAGCTTGCCTGTCCCGCCCCTGGTCGTTTACCTGGTGGGAGAAGCAAAAGGTACCCAATCCCTGCAGAGGTTTCTGGCCGACGCGGAAGATCCCTCGTCAGGCATTGCCTTGATTACCGACGGGTCGCAAGGAGCCCGCTACACGCTAAGCGCCGAAAATGATTGTTACCTGCTGAAATTGCGCGAGACCGGCAAGTTGGTTCAGGGTGCCAAGGGCTATACGAAAGAAGCCGCCGATTACATGTTCGCCATTCTGAAGCGTGTCGCCACCTGGGAGCGAGCGATGGAACTGCAGAATCGTTCCACCCAGATGAATCCCGATGATGTGCAGTTCAAATTCCGCGAGTTGCTCGGCAATGGCCAGCAGCATGAGTACCCTGGCACCGAAATCACCATCGATATCAGCAAAGAGGACAACGACTGGAAGGTCGTCCGCGGAACGCTGCAGGCGAACAATCGCTCATCGCAAACACTGCACCTGCTGCTCGTCCACTTCTCGGAAGACTACGGCTTCCAACCGTTGTATAACGAACCCCTGGATCACACCGATTCCGATTTCACGATCACGCTGGATGGCAATGCCATCTTCAATCTGGCCCTGGAGGAAAGCGAAGGGGATCGGGCCATTCACACCTTCAAGCTGATTGTCAGCACCGAAAAGGTCGACGATTTCCTGCTGGGGCAGGAGCCCTTAAAACTAGGCGAAATCGTTACTCCCTCAGCGACGCGCGGGCTTAGCTTCGGCACACCGCGCAAGAAACTGGTTCACGAGAATGAATGGTTCACCAAGGATTTGCACGTCAAACTGGTCCGACAGCTTGACCGTGTGAGTACGAAAGATACTTCCCTGGCCAACCACCAGATCAAGATCAAGGGACACCCGTCGCTGCAGGCCGGCATTAACCTGAGCGCCGCCACGTCCGCCACGCGCAGCGCGGGGGAGGGAGCGGACATTTACCGAGTTCTCGAACGCCAGGGAATGGAACTGCTGAACTTTTCCAGCACGCGTGGCGAAAGCGAAAGCGTATTGGAGTTGACGGACATCCAAAATCCGGAAGTGCTCGAACAAAACCCTCTGGAAATCGAACTGGACGTCAAACTCGCGGAGGGCGAATTCATCCTCCCTCTGGCATTTGATGGGGAGCACATTCTGATGACCGGCGACCCTTCGATAGACGATGCCGGCACGACACACATCAGAATCAGCCACATTCCCAAAATTCCTGACTACCGCCGCAGTTTGCTGGGTGCGCTCAAGCTGTATTTTTTCAAGACGTATCTGCGACGAGAGAATGTCAACCAATTGTGCTGGCTCGAATACCAGCCTGATGGCAAGTACCTGCGACATCGCGGCGGTGTGGCTGAAAAGGTTGCGGCGGCAAAAGGCGTCCTGCTGTTGATTCACGGCATCATCGGCGACACCGACGGGATCGCCCAGGGTCTGCCGTTGGCCAAGGATGCCGACGGAAAGCGCGTCGATCAGAAGTTCGATCTCGTGCTGACTTATGATTACGAGAACCTCAGCACACCGATCTCAGAGACCGCCGTCAAGCTGAAAGAGCAACTTGCCGCCGCCGGACTCCGCGAGAATGACAACAAGCGACTGACGCTGCTGGTGCATTCGATGGGAGGGCTGGTTTCGCGTTGGTTCGTCGAGCGAGAAGGGGGTAACAAGGTTGTCGACCATCTGGTCATGTTTGGCACTCCTAACATGGGCTCGCCATTTGGCAAAGTCGAATCGGCTCGACAGCTTGCCGGTCTACTAGTCCCGCTGGCGATTGCGACCTTTCCAGGCCTTGCGCCCTATTGCGGAGCGCTGGTCTACATGCTGAGTCGATCCAAAAAGGTCACCCCGACGCTGGAACAAATGAATCCGGCTTCGGAATTCATCAAGATGCTCAATGCCAGTCCCGATCCCGCCGTGCAATACACAATCGTGGCCGGAGACATTCGGGACTATCAGGAATCGGCCGATCAAATCATGGCCAGGTTGATCGCGAAAGTCGGTCGTGGAATCGTGTTCGATACGCTGTATCACAATGAAGGTCACGATATCGCCGTGAGCGAAGACAGTATCCGCGGCGTCGCCGATGACCGCATCCCGGCACCTCAAAAGAGCAATGTCATTTGCCATCATTTGAACTACTTCGTGGCGGAGGCCGGGTTGCAGGCTGTTTCGAACGTGCAGTGGTAACCACTTTCCTCTGACCAATTGCCATGCCCGACACAACCCACAAGCCAGTCATCTTATTGGCGTTTGCTAACGACCGCGATGACACGATCGGTCATTTGCGTAATCTCCCCGTCGAAGCGCGACAATTGCGAGAGGTATTGGAGCCGGCAGAGCAGGCCGGTTTGTGCGAGGTGGTTGTGCGGTCGAACAGCACAGCCAGTGACCTATTCAAAGTATTCCAGGATCCTCGCTACCGCAATCGCATCGCCATTTTCCATTACGGCGGGCACGCGAACGGCTACCAGTTGTTGCTCGAAACGGCAGCGGGGCAGGCGGCAGCCGCCGATGCTGGTGGGTTGGCCGCGTTTCTCGCGCAACAACATGGCCTGCAACTTGTATTTCTGAACGGCTGTTCGACTCAGCAGCAGACCCAGGGGCTGCTCGATGCGAACATTTCGGCGGTGATCTCGACGTCACGGTCGATCGACGACCAAGTGGCCACGGATTTTGCTTTCCACTTTTATCAGGGGCTGGCGGGCGGGGCGACCATTCGCACGGCCTACCACGAAGCTGCGGCGGCGGTACAGACGGCCAAGGGGGGAAACACCCGCGGTTTGTACTTCGGGACCAAGGCCGATTCCCAAAGCCATCCGGAGGCAGACCGCTGGCCCTGGAATCTGTACCTGCGTGAAGGCTCGGAGAGTGCCGACCAGTGGAACCTGCCTGAAGCGGTGAATGACCCGTTGTTCGGCCTGCCGCCGCTCCTCGCACGAGACTTGCCGGAGAGTCCATATCGGCATCTGAACTGGTTCACGCAGAAAGACGCCGAAATGTTTTTTGGGCGCGGCCATCAAATCCGCGAACTCTACGACCGGCTGACCGCGCCGCGGACGGCACCGATCATCCTGTTCTACGGTCAGTCCGGTGTCGGGAAATCCTCCATCCTGGACGCCGGTTTGATTCCCCGTTTAGAACAAGCCTATGAAGTCTGCTATGTACGACGCGGCGAAGGGGGGCTGCTAGACGCATTGAAGCGGGCGTTCTTGCCGGAAGTGGCCGGTCTGCCGATCGAAGCGGCCTGGCGGGTGAAGGAGGAACAACTCCATAAGCCGCTGATCCTGTTTCTGGACCAGGTGGAAGAGCTCTACACGCGCCCCTTAGTGGACGTGCCAGACGAGTTCGAACAATTGCTGAAGGTGGTGAAGGCCATCTTTAGCGATCCGAATCATCGGCCGCAGGGCAAGCTGGTGCTTGGTTTCCGCAAAGAGTGGCTGGCCGAACTGGAAGCGCAACTGGTTGCCTACGAATTGCCACGGACCAAGGTGTTTTTGGAACCCCTCGACCGGCGCGGCATCATTGAGGTCGTGCAAGGGCCGTCCAAATCCAAACGCCTCGTCGCGAAGTACGGACTGACGGTCGAGGACGGGCTGGCGGAGATCATCGCCGACGAATTGCTGTCCGACCGCGACTCGGCTATCGCGCCGACACTACAGATTCTACTTACCAAAATGTGGGCCAAGGCTACGGAGGCGAATTACGAGCATCCGCGGTTCAGCCAGGAGTTGTATCAACAATTGAAGCGAGACGGGATTCTGCTGCGTGATTTCCTGAACCAGCAAATCGCGGCGTTTCGCCAAAAGTATCCCGAAGCGGTAGATTCGGGCTTGCTGCTGGACATCGTGGCTTTGCACACCACACCGCTGGGGACGGCGGATCAGCGAACCGTCGAACAACTGCAACAACAATATGCCCATCTTGGCGTCACGTTGCCGGCCATCCTGCAACAGTGCCAGGATTTGCATCTGCTGACCGTTGCGGTCAGCGCTCAAAAGGAGAACTCCAAGACCACGCGGCTGGCGCACGATACATTGGCACCCTTGGTGCGAGAACAATTTGACATCTCCGATAAGCCGGGTCAGAGGGCGCATCGTATTCTCAAGAACCGCTCTGTCGATTGGGTCGGGGATCAAGTGGGGACGCCTTTGGACGAAGCCGACTTGAAGCTCGTGGAACAGGGCATGGCCGGAACCCACGCCTTGACTTCCACGGAACAGCGACTGTTCGATGCCAGTCGAGAATTGGCAACCAGACTGCAGCGAACTCGACAGATCTTAAGGGTCGTCGGCGCTGTAGCCGTTGCCCTGATCGCCGGCTTGGGAGCGCTGAATTGGTGGAGCCACATCCAACATGAACGCGCACAACGCAAGAGTCTCACCTTCGCCCTGGACACGATCGACAACTATTACAAGCGCGTGAGCGATGAGACCTTGTTGAATCAACCGGGAATGCAAACTCTGCGGAAAGAATTGCTCGCGGATGCCATCGAGAATTATAAGATCATTCTGGCCGATCGCGGCCAGCAGTCATCCGACCCAGCCGTGCAGCAGGAGCTGGCGGAGACTTATTTCCGGGCAGGTCGCGTCGCGCGGCTGGTCGACTCGCCCCAAGCGGCCGTCGAGTATTTGACGCTGGCGCTCGACATCCAGATTCCCTGGCAGGAACTTGATCCAACTGATGTCCAGCGCCTGCGACAACTTGGCAAGACCTGGACAGAGCTAGGGACGGCCCGCTATCAGATCGCAAAAAGAGGGACAGCACTGGACTGGGATCCGACACTGGATGCTTACCAGCACGCGGTCGAGTTGCGGCGACAAATTGTCCCCCTCGATCAAAACAGCGGCGAGTCGCAGCGCCTGCTGGCGAACGCATTGATGAATCTCGGCAACACCAGGCATGAAGCGCGCGTCTTTGAGGAAGCCGAAAAACTTTTGACGGAAGCCGAGGGTATTCGCCTCACCCAGCTCAAACGCCCAGATCTTGCAGCGGAAACCAAGATCCACCTTCGTCGTGATTTGGCTCAGGGGCACTACAACCTGTCGCGTCTCTTCAACGATCAGGCAAAAGTCCTGGCCAGGCAGGCCGAGGCCCTGACGACCAAGAAAGACATGCTCGCTGCCGAGAAGGCCTTCCAGAGGAGTGACCAAAAATTTGACTCCGCCGAAGCGCAGGTTGGCGAGGCCATTCGCTTACTCACGGAACTCGTCACCAGCGATCCGCAACTGGAAAACGAGTTTTTGCTGGCAAATTCCTACCATTTGCTGGGTGAGCTTCTGAGTCAATTTCCCGAAGACGCGGAAAAATCTCGTACCGCATTGCGGGAAGCGGAACAACGCATCGCAACCTTGGTACGAGGCAATCCCATGGTCAGCACCTATCGTCAACAACTGACGGAAACTCAGAAGCTGCTTCACTCTTTGAAAAGGACCGATCCCAAATGACCCTGACCACAGACTGGCCCCGCTACCCATGGGAGCTCAAATGGATGTTTCACCCCCCCGCCAATCACTTCCCCGCCGGCATTCCAAAGACTTTCAGCGGCCGACCCGAGGAGGAGATGATGGATGCCAGGCGTTTGCCATCACCGGATACGGCAAATGTCTGGACATAGCCGCGCTCCCCCAGTTGGGCTTCGTGCAGGCGTTCCCCCGCTTTGGTATCCCAGAGCGTTACCTTGGCATTCGTTCCCGTGAGCAGTTGATTGCCATCGGGAGTGAAGCCCACGGTCCACACAACTTCACGCGCTTTCGTATCGATCGCAATTAACTCCAACCCATCCTTAGTCTGCCATAGTCGCACTTTGTAGCCATCCCCCGCGGCCAGTAATTGACCATCGGGGCTGAAGGCGGCGCAATGAATGCCCGTCGTCCCTTCGGACAAATTGGTCTTGGCGGCTTCGCCCGTTTTGAGATTGAGGCGCAGCAGGATCTTGCCATCGGTGGCCAGGGCTTGGTCCCCGCCGGGAAGAATTCTCGCCCCCTTGATTCCGGATTGAAAGTCAGCCCAAACCTGCTGTTCGCGGCAAGTTTCCAGTTCCCAATAGCGGAGCCGTTTGTCTCGGTCGCCGGAGAGGACATATTTGCCATCGGGGCTGCAAGCGATCACTTTGATTTCCGTGCTGTGTCCGATGTACTGTTTTCCGACGTTGATTCCGCCAGCTTGGAAATCCCAGATTTGCACAATGCCTTTATAGCCCCCCGTGAGGAGCCGCTTTCCATCGGGGGTAAAGGTGATCGCCTCAATCGCCCCCAGCTTTTCGAGCTTTTCGGCGGCCGAGGCTTTCTTATTCTTGTCGACGTCGAAAATCCAAACCGCATCGTCGATTCGTCCGCCGGCCACAAATCGGCCGTCGGGTGAAAAAGCCAGGCACTTGAAGCCCCAACTGGTATCTCGCAGGCTGGCTATTTCCGCGAGATCCGTCGTGGGCTTGCTGGTAGTTTCTGGCGGAGTGAGAGGCGTTGGGCCACCGGGCTTCGTCCCGCTATTCGCCACGCGAGGTTCGGTGGGCATCGGCTGGGTCGGCACGGGGGTCGGCAGCTTGATCAATCGCCAGGCAAAAACGGCCAGCGCCGAATCCTGGCTGGCGATGAACAACTTACCGGCTGCCGCTCCGCCCCATTTTTCCGGCACCGCGGGAAGCTTTCCCTCGACGGCGAGGGACAGGATCACGGCTTCGTTGGCGCGAACGGTGACCTTTTTCTTGCGAACCTGGATCACCAGCGAGACGAATTCACCCTGCGGAAGTACCGCCTCGCGGTGCAGCGGTGTGCGCAGCCCCGCAAAGCCGCTCTTATTGCCGCCAAAATCCAGAATGACGGCCGCGGGCTCGCCGGCATGCACAAAGCCGAGGGCGACTTCCGCGGTGCCAGACAAACGCTCGGCGGCGATCATGATGTCATATTCCTCTTCCTCCGGAACGGTCGCCTGGCCATCGAGGCGGCCAACACCTGTTCCGGAAGATAGCAAGGCTGCCTCTTGTTTCTTCCAGGCCGCCCCCAGGCCCGGTTGGGCGGGATTCGCGGTGGCCGAAATATCGGTGAGACGCTGCTCGAAACTGGGGACGATGAACGGACTGGCTGGAGAGGTGAGCGAGCCATCGAGTTTGAGGCCAACTTTCTGCATGTACTGGCCGAAGGCCTTGGTGAGTTGCGGCCTCTTTTGCCCGAGCAACAGATTCCGTTGCCAGATGCGGCGAAACATCTCCTCGGACATTCCGTTGACGACGTCGATGGTGTCGGCCTTCTCGACGGGGTCGGTCAGTTTACTAAAACATGATTCGCCGATTTTCATCGCCACCTCCGGGCGAGTCCCAGGATTCTTCAGCATCGAGACGGCAACGGCACAAGTGGCACCTTTTCGATATTCTTGCTTGTCGCGATACAAGATTGCCAGGTCTTCCCAAAGCGGGCCGGACAGATGCGGGTGCCGAGCGATCCCTTCCCACCAGACCGCCTCGGCCTCGTCGAGCTTCTTCTTGGCCATGGCCAGGTGCCGGCCATAGGCGCGATAAATGCGGGCATCCATACCCCAGGGCATCGCGATGAGGCCCGCCCGGAAGTACTCCTCCGCCACCTCAGGCTCATCGAATTGATCGAACAACTCGCCGATGGTTGAGTAGATGCTGCCGTTCGTTGGATCCAAGAGCAGGGCCTCGTGCATGCTGTCGAGCGCCAGAATCCGCAGGATGACGGCCTGCGGTGAATCGATGCCGCCCCGACGGAGACGAAGCGCGTTGAGTTGCCTGAGATATTCGTTTCCCGCTGCAATTAGTTTCCCGGACTTGGCAAAATCCCTGGGCCGCTCTTTGAGCGGCTTGAACTCCGCGGCCGTGATTTCTTGCAAGGGAATCGCGAAACCGACGTTGTCGAGGTCGGGCAGCTTCATCGTCACCAGGCCGATGATCTTCCCCGCCTTGTCGCAAAGCGGGCCGCCCGAATTGCCCGGATTGATCGGGGCGCTGAATTGCAGATAAGTGACGTCTTCGATGACTCGGTCGACCCCACTCAGGATTCCGTTCGTTACCGTCTTGGTCAGCTTCACCCGCCCGCGCGCGCCTGGATTTCCTATAGCATAGACGCGCTGCCCCGTTTTTGGGGCAACCTTGTTGATCGAGGCCGGGGTCAGAACACCCGGGTTCTCCGTGGGATCGATTTTGATAAGGGCCAGATCCAGCTTGGGGTGAATGCCAATGACCACGACTTTTTGAAACGTGCGAGTTTCATATTTGGCCCCTTGCTTCACGTCGATCAGACACTTGAGCGGAAGCTGCAGCGCCACAACATGGGCGTTGGTCAGAATCGTCCCTTTGGGATCCAGCAGGACGCCGGTCCCGCTGCTGGCCACGCTCTCGATACCGACAATGCTGGGACTGACCCGGTCGAATACCACGACCGCCTCTTCCTCCTCGGCGGCCAAGGGAAGGGTCGCCGCGATGCTCACGAAGAGGAGTGCCAACCCAGGTGCATGCCGCATGTGCAATTTCCCGAAAATGAGATGCCGCCAGTCGCCACGCAGTATTGCCCACCGCCGGGCAAATATCCAGTCTGAATCCTCAGATTTCCGCGGCCCCTTCCAAGGGACGAGGAATTCGCAAGTAGGAATGGAACAGAAGGAACGAAGAGAAGTGGTTGAGTCGAGCGACGAACGTATTCAAGGACCAACCAAGGGAAGGTGGCGGGGGCGGACAACCCATTCCACCAGCCCCTTTTTCCCTCTTCGTTTCCTCTGTTCCCTTCTGTTCCTATTCTTCTCCCTTTCCAAGTGAGAGTTGGTGGGCGAAGGCGTGAGGGAATGGCAGTGAGGTGTTCCGGTCAGGCCGCCTCTTGTTTGCCCGTTCCATTGATGGCCGAGTCCGCCTTGCCCGGCAGTTCCACTTCGAAGGTGGTGCCTGGCCCCTGCTCCCGCTCCTTGACCTTGATGCGGCCCCCGAGCCGATGCACGAGGGTGCGGACGATGTACAGACCCAGGCCGGTCCCCGGCTTATCCCGTTCGAGCTCGGAGCCGAGGCGGACGAAGCGGCCGAAAATTTTTCGCCGCTGAGCGGCGGAGATGCCGCGGCCGTTGTCGCTGACCCGGACCACCACCTGCTCATTTTCCCCGGCTGCCAGCGAGACGTCCACACGGGGATCATCGCCGGCATATTTGACCGCGTTGTCCAGTAGGTTGCGGAAGACCAGCTCCAAGTCGACGCGGACGGCTTGGACGATGCAAGGCTGCAACTGCAAGGCAATGACGCCGTCGGGGATCTGGTAACGGAGGGAAACTTCGTTCGCACAGGTGCGGAGCAGTTGGGCCAGCTCCACGTCCTGCTTTTCGGCCAGGGTGCGATCCTTTTCCAGGCGGGCAGCATCCAACAAGTGGTTAATCAGCGAATCGAGTCGCTCGACATCTTCGAGCATCGAGCCGTAAAAGACCGCCTGCTCGTCGGGGCTGAGCTGCCGACGTTTGAGGGTCTGGACATAGAGCTTGAGCGAAGCGATGGGGGACTTTAGCTCGTGGGTGACGCTGTCAATGAAGTTCGACTGGCGGCGGGTGAGGTTAATGGTCTTGATGGAGAGTGTCAGGTACATCACCACGCCGAAGAGCACAAAGGCGAGCGAGGTGGTTCCGACCGACAATAGCGCCCAGTACAGCCCGGCAGTCTGCTCCGACTGCAGCGCCCCGAAGAGTGTCAGCAGGATCCAGCCGACGAGCAGGGCAACGAGCAGCACGAGCATCACCACGCCCAGGGTGATCGGCAGTCGGAGTGAGCGGCGTTCGAACATATCCCCCTATCTTCCGTCATCGACGACTCCGCGGCAACCGAGCGGGGGAAATGACGAAGTTCGAATTCCGAATGGCGAATGAGAAAGGCGACCATACGTTGTCTTTCATTCGTCATTCCCCATTCGAGTTTCGTCGTTCCGCTACTCTTCCCAGATTCCCCGCAAAACCCGAAAATGGCGGCATGAACATTCACGGCATCGGCACCGACATCATCGAATGTCTACGAATTGCGGCGATGATTGAAAAGCACGGAGAGCTGTTTCTAAGCCGGGTATATACTCCGCACGAGATCGAATATTGCAGTGCCCGTCGGGCGGCCAACCAGCATTATGCCGGCCGCTTTGCCGCCAAGGAGGCGGTGCTCAAGGCCCTCGGGACCGGCTGGACCCGGGGCATCCAGTGGCAGGATATTGAGGTTCGCAACGAGCTCGGGGGGAAGCCCCGCATCGCCCTGAGTGGCGGCGCTCGCGAACTTTGCATCAAAACCGGCATCAGCGAAGTGCTGATTACCATCTCCCATTGCCGCAGTTTTGCCACGGCGTACGCAATTGCGGTGGGGAAAGAGTGAGGGAAATGGCGAAATTCGAATGGCGAATGGCGAATTTGGGAACTATCGCTTTCATTCGTCATTCGCCATTCGAATTTCGGCTTTTCTTCCCTCCCAGGGGTACTTGCCGATCCGGCCTACTTTGTGCCATATTTCACAATCTTTCCCGGACCTTAAGAGTGGCCGGGCGTGGCGGGTGTTCGCATTGCGGACTGCCTCTAGCGGCGTGAAAGTGCAGCAGCGTGGCCCAATTCTTCAATGAAATCCTGAACTGGCTGGCCGGCATTGTCGGCCTGCATGTTGGCGCGGATAGCTGGCTGGGATACATCGCGGCGGCGGGCGTGCATATTGGCCTCTTGATCCAGGTCGTGGCTGTCGGTGCTCTCATCTTTATTTGGATGGAGCGAAAGATCGCCGGCCGCATCCAGGACCGCCTCGGCCCCACGCGGGTCGGCGGCAAGTTTGGCTGGCTGCAAACTCTGGCCGACGGCGTGAAGCTCGTCGCCAAGGAAGATGTCACCCCCAAAGACGCCGACCGTTTGCTGTTCAAGCTCGCCCCTTATGTCAGCTTTGCGGCGAGCTTCACGGGGTATATGGCCCTCCCGTTCGCCTTTGGCTGGGCGGCCCAAGAGGTCAACGTCGCGGTCTTTTTCATCGTCGCGGTGCTTGGCCTGGAAGTTTTTGGAGTCATTCTCGCGGGTTACGCCTCAGGCTCCAAATGGTCCCTCTTCGGCGGCATGCGGGAAGCGGCCCAGGTCGTCAGCTATGAAGTTCCGATCGGCCTGTGCATCGTGGTGCCGGTTCTCATCGTCGGCTCGATGAACCTGGTCACCATCGGCGAGGCCCAGGCAGGGCTGTTCACCAACTGGCTTATACTGCACGACCCCTTCACGTTTCTCATCTTCTGGGTTTACTTCACCTGCGCCATTGCCAGCGTGAACCGGGCCCCGTTCGACCTGGCGGAAGCGGAAAGCGAGCTCGTCGCCGGCTTCCATACCGAATACTCCGGTCTCCGCTGGAGCTTCTTCTTCATGGCCGAATACGGCTCCATGTTCCTCGTCAGCGGCCTGGCCGCGGTGCTGTTCTTTGGCGGCTGGAACGGGCCGATCCCAATTTTCCACATGCTGCCGGCGGTTCCCGGTTTAGAAGGCGGTCCCAGCGGCCATTGGGCTTATGAGCAGGGTGAAACCGGTTGGCGCATCCTGGGTTTCCTCGCCAACGTCGGAGGCGTTCACAACTTGATTCTCAAAAGTGCCATCGGTGTGACAGTGATGATGTGGATTCGCTGGACGCTTCCCCGCCTCCGCATCGACCAGGTCATGACCGTCTGTCTGAAGTATTGCGTGCCGCTGGCCGCGATTTTCTTCATTGGTGCCGTCGTTTGGAAGCTCGCGTTTCCATTCCCGTTCATCAACGATATCGCGCCGCTTCACGGCAGGCGATTGGCAAACGTACGGGAAGGCTGGGTGCTCGCCCCTAATGCTGTGGGCGAAGCTCCGGCAGCGATACCCGCTCCGGTGACTCCGGAAAGACCGCCTCATCCCGCCTCCGTCCAGGATGAGCCCGTCGCGATCATTTCGGCCGGCCAGGAGGCTCAACCATGATGCTCCTCGCTGCCATCAACGTCCATTCTTGCCTGTTCGTGCTGTTCGCGCTCCTCGCTTGCGGCTTCGCGATCGCCGTCGCATCAACGAACAACGTGGTCCGGATGGCGTTCTATCTAACGCTCTCGCTCGGTGCGACCTCCGGCTTGTTTTTCCTGGCTGGCTCGGAGTTTGTGGGCTCGATGCAACTGATGATTTACGTCGGCGGCACCCTGGTGCTACTCATCTTCGGCGTCATGCTCACTGCCCAAAGCCGCTTTGTGTCAATGCAGACGCACGCGGGAGAATGGGTCCTGGGTCTGATGGTTGGTGCTTCCCTGTTGGGACTGCTGGTGGTGGCGAGCCTGGGTGTCGAGGATTGGCAACAGAAACGAACCGACTCCACTTCCATCCCGCTCCTCGATGCTCACAACAGCACCGCGACTGGCCTGGCCTTTTCCGGGGTCCGGGTCGACCAGCTTGACCAGCAAGACCCCGTCCTCCGCGCCGGCATGTCCGGCTATCTGCTGCCGTTTGTGATCGTTTCGATGCACCTGCTCGTCGTGCTCATCGGTGCCGGTTACATGGCCCGCACTAAGCGAATGTCCACCAGCCGCCTTCCGGCTCGACCGATTGCCGCACCGAGACCTGACCGCCAGCGCAATGTGCTGGTCACCGCTCTGGTCGGCATTGGCATGGTTATCAACCTGGTCGCCGCCATCAAGATGTTCTCGGTGGTTCCCCTCCGCCCGCTGATTGCCGAGAACAAATTTGGGCCGGCCGTCAGCAAAATCTGGCACTTGATTCCGCCGCTCGATACCGCTCCGCAATGGGCGTTTGTGTTCCTGGGAATGCTCTTCCTCGCCAACGTGCTGCTGCTTGTGGTGGTTTGGAACTGGCAGAAGTGGGGAGTGATTGGCCTGGTCGTCGTCCCGCTTTTGCAAGCCTGGGTGATGAGCCAAGGGGGCTTTCGCGCGATGGATATTGGTGGCAATCTGGCCATCGGCCTGTTGCCGGTGGTGCTCATCATCGCCCTGCTTTGCACCGGCAAGCGGCCGACTATGTGGGAGCAGATGGAGTAAACTCCGCACCGAACATGAATCCTTTCACCGAACCTATCACCGTTTCGCATTACCTGATTGCCGGGGCAGTGCTGTTTGTCACCGGCGCGGTCTGCATGGCCACCAAGCGGAACGCACTGGGCGTATTGATGGGGATTGAACTGGTGCTGAATGGTGCCAACCTCAACTTCGTCGCATTCGGCAGCAAGTTCCTGCGAAAGGAAACGCTTGGCCTGGACGGCGATTTGATTGCCCTGTTTGTGATTGTGCTGGCCGCGGCGGAAGCGGCGGTGGCCCTCGCCATCGCCCTGAATTTTTACAACAACCATGCCACGATTGACGTGGACCAGGCCGACGAGCTCAAAGGCTAATGGACCCCTCCTCGCTCATTCCGACGCTCCTGGGCCTGGCGGTCCTGCTGCCGCTGGCCTCGTTCGTCGTCATCCTTTGCGCCGCCAAGTATCTGAAAGAGCAGGCAGCCTGGGTCGCGATTTGCGCCATCGGCGGTGCCTGCGTCCTGTCGTTTGTCTCGATGTTCCTCTGGCTGGGCTCCAATTGGCCGCCAAACCCGCATGACCATGGCGCTGCACACGCGCCCCACCACGATACAACTCTTCCGAACCCGCGAGCGGAGTTTTTCGTCACTGCGCCGGAAGGATTGGCTAATCCTCATGCCGCCAAGCCACACGAGTCTGACTCTCCATCCAGCCCATCGGCTGGCGGTGAACAGAAAGCGGGACAGCCTGCCCCTTACACTGGCGATGCCGTATTGCCCGGTGGAGGCCCCTGGATTCTCGGCAAGTTCGGCAATTTGCGGGTGACGATCAGCTACTACGTGGACTCGCTCACCATCGTCATGTTCTGCATGGTGACGCTCATCGCCACGCTCATCCATTTCTATGCGATGGGCTACATGCACGATGAGCTACATGACATCACCGATCACGAAGTGCATTTGTCAAATGGCGAAGACCTGAAGCGTCCCGGCCGCTTCCCCCGCTTCTTCCAATACCTGTCGCTGTTTTGCTTTTCCATGCTGGGCCTGGTCCTGGCGGGGAACATCGCGATGGTGTTTGTGTTCTGGGAACTGGTCGGTATCTGCTCCTATTTCCTCATCGGCTTCTATGTAGAGCGCAAGAGCGCTTCAACCGCGGCCAACAAGGCTTTCATTGTCAACCGAGTCGGCGACTTCGGCATGATCATCGGCCTGCTCGCCCTCTGGTCGAGCCTGGGAACTTTTGCGTTTGGCGACATCGACCTCAACAAAGACGGCCAGATTGATCAGTCCGAAAAGGGGCTTTTTAGTCTGGTCGAACGGAAGGAGATGGTCCACGCGAAATCTTCCGAACACGCGAAGTCGGGCGAACATCCCGATACGTCCTTCGAGATCGTCACGCCAAAGGGAATGTACTTTGCCGGAGCTCCCAGGAACGAAATCGCCAGCCTCGCCGCCGATCATCGAAATGTCCCCGGCGGCATGGAGAACGCGAAGTCCGAATTCATCGCCCGCCATCCCGGTAAAGACTACGGCTACTGGCTACTGGTTGTCGCCGGCATCGGCATCTTCTGCGGCTGCGTGGGAAAAAGTGCCCAGTTCCCGCTGCACACGTGGCTTCCCGATGCCATGGAAGGTCCGACCCCCGTCTCCGCCCTCGTCCATTCCGCCACGATGGTCGCCGCCGGCGTCTACCTTGTCGGCCGTTTCTTCCCCGTCTTTTGTCCCGAAGTGCTGCTAGTGATTTGCATCGTCGGCACGATCACGCTCTTCCTGGCCGCTTCCATCGCTATTACCGCGGTCGATATCAAGCGAGTCTTGGCCTACTCCACCATCAGCCAGCTCGGCTACATGATGCTGGCCATCGGCCTTGGCGGCTGGGTCGCGGGCCTGATGCACCTGATCACGCACGCCTTCTTCAAGAGCCTGCTGTTCATGTGCTCCGGTTCCGTCATCCATGCCGTGCATACCAACGACATGCGGCGGATGGGGGGGCTCCTCCGCAAAATGCCGGTCACCGCAATAACCATGCTCGTCGGCTGCCTGGCAATTGCCGGCGTCGGCGTGCCGTTCGTCATCGGCCTCTCGGGCTACTACTCCAAGGACGCCATCTTGGAACAGGGCTTCCTGTTCGCCCTGCGAAACGACAGCCCCTTCGCCACGTTTTTCTTCGTCTTCGCCGCCGGCGGCGCGGCCATGACCTCGTTCTACATGTTCCGCATGTGGTACATGACCTTCGTCGGCAAGCCGCGGGACCAGCACGCCCATGACCACGCTCACGAGTCGCCGCCCGTGATGTACCTGCCGCTGGTCATTCTCGCCACGCTGGCCGTCAGCGTCGCCTGGGACTGGAAACTGATCGGCTACGGCTTGATCGCCGGGGCCTTCTTCCTCGCCAAGGGGCTCGGCGAAGGCTGGTTCAAGTCGACCAAATCCGCGCATGGGCACGATGATCACGGCCATGGCCATGACGACCACGGGCACGGCCACGACGATCACGGACATGCTCACGCTGCTGATGATCACAGCCATGCCCACGGCACCTCGCTCACGCTCACTCCCGCCTGGACCATTGCCATGATCGTCACTACGGTCATCGGCGGCTGGATCATCCAGCAAAGCCTGGGGAGCACGATTGAAGGCATCAAAATTGGCGGACACCCCCTCGGTCACCTCACCCTTGCTGGCCTGCTGGAAGATTCCCGCCCCGAAAACACGCTGGGAGATACGCCGGCCCGTTGGCTGACTTCCAACGACAAGCCGTGGGTTTGGCCGAACGAGAAGGCCAGCCATGCCGATCCCATCATGATTCCCGTCACGCTCCTGGCCACCGGCACCTGGTTCGCCGGCATCACGCTGGCGACGCTGATGTATGCCCTGGGCTATCTCAATCCCGAAGACGTCCGGCGGCAATTCTCGCCGGTCTATTCCCTGCTCTGGAACAAGTGGTGGTTCGACGAGCTGTACAACTACCTGTGGGTCAAGCCGACGTTCGTTATCTCTCGCTTCATCTCGGGTATCGACAAAAACTGGATTGACGTTTTCCTGGATTCATTGGCGCGGTTCGTCGCCTGGTTTTCCCGCATCTGGGAATACATCGCGGATCAGATTGTCGTCGATGGCTTTGTCAACGTCTTCGCCGGCTGGACCTATAACCTGGCGGTCACGCTCCGTCAGGTGCAGACCGGCCGCCTCCGTCAATATGTCATGTTCATCGTCCTGGGGGCGATTGCCGTGTTTGTTGTCGTATTCCTTTTTTGGAGCCCCCTGGCCACCGCTCAACATTAACCCGACGCGTAAGCGAGGGAAGAACTAACCCGAAGCGCAAGCAAGGGTCCTGAACTATGGAACTCATCTACCTCATCAGCCTGATTGTGTTTTTGCCGGCACTGGGGGCGCTCGTCATCGCCTTCCTCCCCGGCAACAAGACGGACCTGATCCGCTACGTCACCTTCGGCATCTGCCTGGCGACGCTGCTCCTCTCTGGTTACGCCTTTTTCCTGTCCCCCACGGCTTTTGACGTCAGCAAGGGGGAAATGCAAAACGTCTTCAATATTCCTTGGATTCCCTCCTTCAACATCGAGTACTTCATGGGAGTGGACGGCATCAGCCTCCCTCTCGTCATGCTCACCACGCTCGTCAGCTTTCTGGCCATGTGGGCGAGCTGGTCGATTACCAAGTACGTCAAGGCTTACTGCATCCTGTTCCTGTTGCTCGAAACGGGCATGATTGGGGTCTTCCTGGCCCTCGATTTCTTCCTGTTCTATGTCTTTTGGGAAGTGATGCTGCTGCCGATGTATTTTCTCATCGGCGTTTGGGGTGGACCGCGGAAGGAATACGCCGCCCTCAAATTCTTCCTCTATACCCTGGCCGGCTCGGTCCTGATGCTGATCGCCATCCTGATGCTGTACTTCAACGGCGACCTCGGTGATCCCGCCATGCAGCCGCACCTCGCCCGCTGCAATCTGTCCCCGGCGGTCCAGGAGCGTGCCGAAGAAGCCGCCAAACAGCGGCTGGCGGGGAAAAAAGAAGTCGCTCCCGTTCACACGTTCAACATCTTGGCCATGCAACAGATCGGCCAGCACACGAAACAGTACCTCACCCCCATTTTGGGCTGCAAGCTGCAGTACTGGGCCTTCATCCTGCTGTTCATCGGCTTTGCGATTAAGGTCCCCTCCGTCCCGGTCCACACTTGGCTGCCGGACGCGCATGTCGAAGCCCCGACCCCCATCTCCATGATCCTCGCGGGCATCCTGCTCAAGATGGGAGGCTACGGCATCATCCGCATGTGTTATCCCATCTGTCCACTGGCGGGATATGAGCTCTCAGGTTGGGTCTGCGGCATCGGTGTCGTCAGCATGATCTATGGTGCCTTCGCCGCTCTCGCTCAGAAAGACTTCAAGCGGATGGTCGCCTATAGTTCCGTCAGCCACATGGGCTACGTGGTGCTCGGCCTGGGCGTCTGGTCCGCGGATGGCGGCAACTTTTATAACTCCGACTATTGGAACATGGGGGTCCAAGGGGCCATGTTCCAGATGATTGGCCACGGCATCAGTTCGGCCGGCATGTTCTTTATGGTTGGCGTGGTCTATGACCGCGTTCATCACCGCAACCTGGAAGAGTTCGGCGGCTTGTTCGGCAAAATGCCGGTCTACACCGCGATGGCCATCGGCATTTTCTTCGCTGGTCTCGGCCTCCCCGGCCTGTGCGGCTTCATCGGCGAAGTCTTTGTCGTCCTCTCCGTTTGGAAGTTCAGCATTTGCCTGGCCGTCCTCTCCTCCGCGGTCGTGGTGCTCACAGCGGCATACATCCTTTGGGCCATCCAGCGGGTCTATCTGGGAGCCGAATACAGAGGACCGCACGAAGACCACCTCACTCCCAGCACCCTGCGCGAAAACACCATCGGCATCACGCTACTGGTGCTCGCGGTCCTGTTTGGCGTGTTCCCGTATCAAGTTCCGGGCGGCCTCAGCTATATGGAAAAGACCATCACCCAGCAAACCAGCGACCTGGCCCAGTGGACCAGGGACAACATCGCGGAGCCCCCCCCGGCGGTCGAAGCTCCCCTGCGGGGCACACCCACGTCGTTAACACGACAAAGTTCTGCCGACGACTTGTAAAGCGATTGATGAAAGCGACGGAAAGACCACCCTGTGGATAACCTTCACGAACTCGTTAGCCGGTTGATTGTGGATACGAAGGGCTCGCCCGATTCGAGCTTTTTCTCCATGACCGCCGACTCCAGCCTGGCAGCCTTCCTGCCGGAGTTGGTGCTTTGCGCGACCATCCTGGCGATGCTCTTCGTACGTCTGTTCAGCCTGGGCAAATACGTCAATGCGTTCTACATCGCCCTCCCCGGTACTCTCGTCGCCCTTTACTTTGCGGCCTCCACCGGAGGAATGTTAGGGGATGCCGGCGGCGCGGGGATGCACTCCGGTGAGCGGATGGAAATCTTCACCGGAATGCTCGTCTACGACTCGTTCAGCGTGTTCATCCGCGCGGCTCTGCTGCTGTTTGTCGTCTTGTTCCTGTTCTTCACCAAGATCTCCGGCATTCCCGACCACGATGACGGACCGGATATCTATTCGCTCGTGCTGGGGGCGACGCTCGGCATGTGCCTGATGGCCACGGCCAATCACCTGCTGATGGTCTTCCTGGCAGTGGAAATGGCCAGCGTGCCGTCTTACGTTTTGGCCGGACTCATGAAGGGCCGCCGCAAAGCCAGCGAAGCGGCTCTGAAGTACGCCGTGTATGGCGCGGGAGCGGCCGGGGTCATGCTCTACGGCATCAGCCTTTTGGCCGGCCTGCTCAACACGGCCCACCTGCCGACGATGGCCGTGGTCCTCTCCGAGAAGATTCATACGCTGGGAGCTTCCGAGCAGCTTGTCCTCGTCTTTGGCGCGCTACTCATTTCCGTCGGCATCGCTTTCAAGCTTTCCGCTGTCCCGTTTCACTTTTGGTGCCCGGACGTGTTTGAAGGGGCCACCGCGGAAGTCAACGCTTTCCTCTCCGTCGCTTCCAAAGCCGCCGCGCTGGCCCTGCTGGTTCGTGTAGTGCTTGGCCTGGGAATGATTGCACCGCATAGCCATGTCCCGGGCGCACGAACGGCCGCGCTATCCAAACCCGCTGTTGAGAAAACAGCCGCCGTTTTCAACGTCGCCCACGAGCCGGCCAGGGCTGGAGAGAATCACTCTCCTAGCGATGCCAAGAAGCCGCATGTTGTCGCTGCCGCTGGCCATGATGCTACTGCGGCATTGCTTCCTGTCCGCGATTTCACTGGCAAGCTGATTGCCCTTTTCGCCGTCCTCACCTGTACCTTCGGTAACTTGGCTGCGTACGGGCAAACGAACATTAAGCGTCTGCTGGCGTATTCCACCATCGCGCACGCGGGCTACATGATGATGGCGGTGGCCGCTCTCATCGCCCTGGCCGGTGTGAACACTGCCAGCGCCCGCGAAGCGGCTGCTGCTTTGGGCATTTATGTCGGCGTCTACTTGTTCATGAACTTGGGGGCCTTCGCAGTCGTGGCCTTCCTGCGGAACGCGATGCGGAGTGAAGAGATTACCGATTACGCCGGCCTCATCCGCCGCTGCCCGCTGACGGTCATCTGTTTTGCCGCCATCCTGTTCAGCCTCATCGGCCTGCCGCCGCTGGCCGGGTTCTATGGCAAGTTTGCCATCTTCGCCTCGCTCGCCGACGGCTATAGCCTCCTCAAAGGGAGCGGCACCGGCTTTTACCTGATGCTCCTGCTCGTGGTCGGCGGCATCAACACGGCCATCAGTTTGTTCTACTATCTCCGCGTGGTGAAGGTCATGACCATCGACCCCGAGCCGCGGGACCGGCAGCCGTTTACTTTTTCGGACGTGTCGCTCGCGGGTGCTTACCTGTGGCTGATTACGCTCCCCACGTTTGCCATCATGATTTATCCCTCCGGCCTCACTGCTCTGGCCCGCGCCGCTGCCGAGCACCTGTTCTAACGCCTTCGCACCCTCTCGCATGAATCCCTCGACCAACGAGATTCTGAACCGCCTCCTCATCTTGCATGAGCGTTCGCTGCCGGTCTATCTCAGCTTTGCGGCACCCGAGCATATCGAAAAATCTCCCCGCGTCGGCCAGGTTTTTCGACAAATGGCGGAAGACCACCTGCGGACCGTGGACCGGCTGGGAACCCTCGTCCTGGAAAACCACGGCCTGGTCACGCACGGCGAATTCCCCATGTCGTTCACCTCGCTGCACGACCTCTCCGCCGACTACCTGCTGAAGCAAATGATCGAGCGGCAAGGGAAGGTCATCTCGGCCATCGAAAAGCTGGCCGACATGCTGACGACCTCCCCCTACGCCCAGGCCGCCGCTCGTGAAGCCCTGGGCGAAGCGAAGGGGCATCTGGAAAACCTGGAAGAAGCTGCCGCAGCGCCAGTGGGGTAGGCTTCCAGCCTGCCCAGTAATTCGCTTTGGGCAGGCTGGAAGCCTACCCCACTTTCTATGCTCTTCGACACCCACGCCCATCTCGCCTCCGAGCATCTGGCGAATGACTTGCCGGGCGTTTTGGCCCGCGCCAAAGCCTCGGGAGTTGCGACAATCCTTTCCGTCGGCACTCAGCTTTCCTCCAGCCGCCGCTCCTGCGAACTGGCGGCCACGCAGGAAGGCGTCCTGGCGTCGGTGGGCATCCACCCGACACATGCCAGCGATGCGCTGCCGACCGACTGGGACGCAATCGTCAAACTGGCCAGCGAAGATTCCCAGGTCGTCGCACTGGGCGAAACGGGACTCGACAATTACTGGAAGGAAGTCCCCTTCGCGCTCCAAGAGGATTACTTCGACCGCCACCTCCGCCTCTCCCAGCAACTCCACCTCCCCTTCATCGTCCACCAGCGGGAATGCATGGCCGAAATCCTCGCCATGCTCCGCGCCGCGGCTCTTCGCGGACCCTTGCGCGGCGTCATGCACTCCTTCACCGGCACACCGGACGAAGCGGCCGAGTGCCTTGAGCTTGGCTTGCACATCAGTTTTGCGGGCATGGTGACATTTAAGAAATCGGACGATCTGCGGGCGGTCGCAAAAACCATTCCCGCGGACCGGATTCTCCTCGAAACCGATTCTCCCTATCTCTCCCCCGAACCCTTCCGTGGCAAGCGCCCCAACGAGCCGGCACGGGTGGTCCACACGGCGAAGTGTCTGGCGGAAGCTCGAGGAGTTTCCCTTGCCCCTTTTGCCGAGCAAACCACGGCCAATGCCCGCGCCCTCTTCGCGATTCGGACCTGAGCCGGATAGAATGACGAAAGTCGAATTCCAAATGGCGAATTAACCGCTCCAATTCGTCATTCGCCATTCTCTTCCAACACACATCATCGCATCCAAGTAAGGTCCTCCAGTGCCAGAACACGTCGTCATCATCGGCAGCGGGCCCGCGGGCTGGGCGGCTGCCATCTATGCTTCCCGCGCCAACTTGCATCCGCTGGTATTCGAAGGGGCCATCAACCAGGAGAACAACGTCAACGGCACGCTTCCGCTCGGCCAGCTCAATCTGACGACGGAAGTGGAAAACTACCCCGGCTTTCCCAAGGGAGTACTCAAGGACTACATCGGAAGTGCGCTTGCTCCTGAACGTCTGGCGGCAGATTTTCCCGTCGGTCTGGAGGAACATGCCCACGCCGTCACTGGCCCCGAGCTCATGAATCTGATGCGGCAGCAGGCGGTCAACTTCGGCACCCGCATCATTACCGACGACATCGTGGACGTGGACCTTTCCCGCCAGCCGTTCAAGCTCCGCACTTTGGAAGGCAAAGAGCATGAAGCGATGACGATCATCATCGCCACCGGGGCCCGGGCCAACTATCTGGGGCTCCCTTCCGAGGACAAATACCAGAACCGGGGCGTCAGTGCCTGCGCCGTCTGCGACGGGGCCCTGCCCATCTTCCGCAACAAGCCGCTGGTGGTCGTCGGCGGCGGCGACAGCGCGGTGGAAGAGGCAACGTATCTCACCAAGTACGCCTCCAAAGTCCACATGCTCCTCCGGCGTGATGTCTTCCGCGCCAGCAAAATCATGGCCCAGCGGGCTCTGGAGAATCCGAAAATCGAGCCCCACTACTTCCGCGAGCTCGACGAAGTCCTGGGGGACGAGAAAAAAGTCACCGGCATCCGCATCAAAAATACCAAGGACGGCAGCACCGAAGAGATCGCCGCCAGCGGCCTGTTCCTGGCCATCGGCCACACCCCCAACACGTCGTTCCTCAAGGGGCAACTCGCGCTCAACGAAAAGGGTTACATCCAATACACCACCCTGATGCGGACCTTCACCAGCGTCGCAGGAGTCTTTGCCGCTGGCGACGTCGCCGACGACTACTACCGCCAGGCCATCAC
>SXGT01045963.1_pt1 | contig 40384 bp, 29 predicted proteins | sample 3176221 | NCBI WGS metagenome assembly SXGT01 (sample SAMN11356862, study PRJNA531348) | freshwater metagenome | isolation source: freshwater sample F1-120 | place: China: Fuxian Lake, Yuxi | collected 2017-12-25
GCGGCATCACGCTCGGCGCCATGAGCGGCATGGCGATCGCGGACGCGGGCGAGCGCTACTCGCTGCTCACGATCGGCGACGGCCTCGTCAGCCAGATTCCCGCGCTGCTCATCTCGACCGCCTCGGGTGTGCTCGTCACGAAGGCCTCCGATGACTCGAGCCTCGGCTCGCAGGTGCTAGGCCAGAGCCTCGGCCGCCCGCGCGCGACGCTGATCGCCGCCGGCATGATCTTCGCGATCGGACTGCTGCCGGGCATGCCCAAGCTGCCGTTCTTCATCCTCGCCTCGGTGCTGCTCGTCATCTGGCGCGCGACCCGCGGCCAAGAAGCCGCCGAAGCCGCCGCCGAGGCTGCAGCCAGCGCTTCGGGCGCCCCCAAGGCCGCGCCCGAAGCCACGCCCGCCGAGAAGGAGAACGAGGCAGCGCTCGAGCTGCTGAAGGTCGACCGTGTGGCCCTCGAGATCGGCTACCGCCTGATCCCGCTGGTGCAGGACCCGCGCGGTCAGGGCATTCTCGACCACATCTCGCAGCTGCGCCGCCGCTTCGCCTCGCGCGAGGGCATTGTGCTGCCGCCGGTGCGCATCAAGGACAACATCAAGCTCGCGCCGAATGCCTACCGCATCCTCGTCGGCGGCCAGGAAGTGGCGCGCGGCGAGATCGAGCCGGGCCAGCACATGGCGATGGACTCCGGCGCTGTCGCCGGCAAGATCGCGGGCGCCCCGACCAAGGATCCGGCCTTCGGCCTGCCGGCGCTGTGGATCGCCGACGCCGCGAAGGACGAGGCCGAGCTGCTCGGCTACACGGTCATCGATCCGGTCAGCGTGCTCGTCACGCACCTCTCGGAGGTCCTGCGCACGTCGCTCGGCGACATCCTCACGCGCGACGACGTCAAGGAGCTCGTCGAGAACGCCAAGAAGGTCACGCCGGCCGTGGTCGAGGAGCTCATCCCCGCCAAGATCGGCTACGGCGAGGTCCAGGCGGTGCTGCGCAACCTGCTGCGCGAGTCGGTGTCGGTGCGCAACGTGCCGCTGATCCTCGAGGTGATCGCCGACAACGTCAGCCGCAGCAAGGACCCCGACACGCTCGCCGAGCTTGCGCGTCAACGTCTCGGCCGCGCGCTGTGCGAGGCCCATGCCGATCGCGCGGGCACCGTGCATGCCGTCACGCTCGATCCGCGCATCGAGTCGCGCCTCGCCTCGGCCGTTGGCACGGGCGCGGCGGATCCCGAGTCGCCGGGCGTCAACCCCGCCTACCTGCAGCGGCTCGTCGAGAAGATCGGCGAGCAGATCGCGAGCGCCACCCGCGGCGGCTCCGACGTCGTGCTGCTCGCTCGCTCGAACGTGCGCCGTTTCCTCGGCGAGCTCGTGCGCGCCTCGCTGCCCAAGGTGTCGGTGTTGAGCTACCAGGAAGTCGTCCCTGCCCGCAGCGTGCAGACCGTCGCGGTCGTGCGCCTCGAGGAGTGAGCCATGCAGATCCACCGAGTCCGTGGCCGTGACCTGAAGGACGCGCTCGAGCGCGCACAGCGCCAGTACGGCGCCGACGCGCTGGTCCTCTCGCGCGAGACCATGTCCGATGGCGGCGTGACCGTCGCCGTGGCCGACCCGAAGCGCGCCCTCGCGGCCGCGAAGCTGGCGCCGGCCACGGCGCCGCTCGTCCCCGCACGCGAGCGCGGCCTCGACGACGTCGAGCGCGTGCTGCGCCGCAGCGGCGCCTCCGATGGCCTTGTCGCGCGCACGCTCGACGCCGTCTCGCGCTCGGGTGCGCGCGGACCGTTCGCGCTCGACGCCGCCGCGGAGTCGCTCGCCCGCACCGTCGAGATCGCCCCGAGCCCGCGCATCCAGCGCCGCGCCCCGGGCGTGCAGGTGCAGCCTTGCGTGATCGCCTTCGTCGGTCCGACGGGCGTCGGCAAGACCACCACGCTCGCCAAGCTCGCGGCGCGCCTCGTGCGCTCGGGACGCCGCGTCGGGATCGCGTCGATGGACACGCATCGCCCGGGCGCCGTCGAGCAGCTGCGCGCGCTCGCGTCCGCGATCGGCACCGAGGTCGCGGTCGCGCGCGATGGCGAGGAACTGCAGCTTGCCGTCGCGAGCTTTGGCGCCCCGGAATGCGTGCTGGTCGACACCGCCGGCGCCTCGCCGCGCGACACGGCCGCGCTTGCGGTGCTCGGAGAGAGCCTCGCCTCCGTCGGCGGCTCGCTCGAGACCTACCTCGTGCTGCAGGCCACCTCGAGCCGCGAGGCGATCGAGGCCGCGCGCACGTCGTTCGCTGCCGCGAATCCGAGCGCGTGGGTGCTGACCAAGCTCGACGAGACGCGTGCTCCGGCGCCTGCCCTCGAGTCTGCCATGGCCTCGGGAGCTCGTCTCGCGTTCCTGTGCGATGGGCAGGAAGTCGCCGCGCACTTCCACCGCGCCGAGCCGATGCAGGTCGCGGACCTGCTCCTGCGCGGGAGGATCGCGTGAGCGCGGACCCCCGCTTCCACGCGCCATTCGTGCTCGTCACCGGCGGCAAGGGCGGCGTCGGCAAGACCACGCTGGCCGCGAGCCTCGCCGTGCAGCTGCGCGCGCAGGGCCTGCGCACGCTCCTGTGCGATCTCGACCTCGGTCTCGCCGACCTGCACGTGCTGCTCGGGCTCGAGCCGCGCCACACGATCGAGCAGGCGCTCGCTGGCGAGTGCGCGCTCGCGGACTGCGTCGTTGCCGGGCCTGGCGGCATCGACGTACTCGTCGGCAGCAATGGCAGTGGGGCGATGGCGAACCTCGCTCCCGAGCCGCGCACGCGGCTACTGGCCGCGCTCGGCGAGCTCTCCGCGGGCTACGACATCGTGGTGGGAGACAGCGCCGCCGGCATCGGCCCGGACGTGCTCACCCTCGGCGCGCTCGCGCGCATGACGCTCGTGGTCACGACTCCCGACCCCAGTGCGGCGGCCGACGCCTATGGGCTCGTGAAGGCGCTGGTCACCGAGAGCACTGTGCGCGGCTTCGACCTGCCCACGCCAGAGCTCGTTCTCAATCAGGTCTCCGGCGCGCGCGAGGCCGAGCTCGCGGCCGCCAAGCTCGCCGACGTCTGCCGTCGATTCCTGTCGCGCTCCCCGCGCCTCGCGGGCTGGATCCCGCGCGCCCCGCGCATCGTCGAGGCGGCGCGCCGTCGGGTTCCGTTCGCCCTCTCGGGCGGCCCTGCCGGAGCTGGCAGCGGCGAACGTGAGTGCCTCGAGCGCCTCGCCCGGCGGGTCATTCTTGGCCTTGGGATGGAAAACGCTTCCGCGGGGCGCGGCGGAAATCCGGCTCAAGACTGGAGCTCTTCATGACCGAAAAACCCATCACGGCGCACGCTCTCGCCGCCGCGTGGATCGCCCTCGGGCGACGCCTTGCGGTCGCCGGAGCGGCCCTCGCCGCCCTGCTCTCGCTCTTCACCGACACGCCCGTGTGGGTCGCCTCCCTGCGAGGCGCGCTCGCATGGCTCGCGATCACTGCTCTCGTGCGCCTGTGCGCCCACCTGCAGCTCGCGTCGATCGGCACCGAGCCCGAGCGGACCGCACGCAAGTCCTGACCATGAAACGAGCGCCTGAGGAAGCCCGACGATGAGCGATACCGCGACAAATCCGTATGCGGCGGTCGCGTGGGATCGCGACAAGCTGATCCTCGATCACGTGCCGCTCGTCAAGCACATCGCGGGTCGCATGGCCCTCGAGTTGCCCGGCGGCATCGAGCGTGACGACCTCTACGGCTGGGGCATGATCGGCCTCGTTCACGCCGCCGACTCGTTCGAGCCTGGCCGCGGCCTGAAGTTCTCCACCTACGCGTACACCAAGATCCGCGGCGCGATCCTCGACGAGCTGCGCCGCAGCGACTTCCTGCCGCGCGGCCGTCGCGAGAAGGTTCGCGAGCTCGACCGCGCCGTGAGCGCGCTGGCCCATCGCACTGGCGTCGCGCCGACGCCTGAGGAGATCGCGCGCGAGCTCGGCGTCACGCCCCAGGAAGTCGACGAGATCCTGCTCGCTGCCAAGTCGGCCGGGCACGCGTCGCTCGACGCCGACGTCTCCGACGCGCTCTTCGCGCGCCTCTCCGATCCCGACAGCGAAGACCCGCAGGGCAGCGTCGAGTGGGAAGAGACTAGGGCGCTGCTCGTGCGCGCCATCGGCGAGCTCTCCGATCAGGAGCGCACCGTGATCACGCTGTATTACGCCGAGGAACTGCGCTTGCGCGAGATCGCGGACGTACTCGGCGTGACCGAGTCGCGCGTCAGCCAGATCCACACGCGGGCCCTCTATCGCCTCAACCGCGAACTCGCGCCGCGACTGGGACTTCAGGAAAAGGACTAGCGGAAGCACGTATGCACTCGATCATCAAGAAGCACTTCGTGGAGCTCGATGGCGCGCTGGCGCCGCTCGCCGCGGGCCCCACGGCGAATCCCGCTCCGACCGCACCGCCGAGCGCGCTTCCGAGCGCGTCGTCCCGTCCGTCCGCATCCGGCCGTCGCTGCGAGAAGAGTGCCCGACCGATCACGATCGAGGGCGCGATCCGCGCCGTCGAGGTTACCTGTTCCTGCGGCGAGAACACCGTCATCGAACTCGAGTATCCCCATGCGTGAATCCATGAATCTCCGCAACGCGAGCCTCTCCCTCGCCCTGCTCGCCACGGCCTGCGCCAGCTCGGGCACGACCCAGCTTCCGCCGCCGGGCACGCCCGATGCCGGCGCGGCCGCGTCGGCCGAGACTCCGGCCCGGCCGGGCTCGAACCAGCTCTACGCGCGCGACGGCAGCATGATCGGCGCGGAAGCCAGCGCTGCGCAGGAGACTCCGGCCGCGCCCCAAGGCGGGGTCGCCGATCGCCAGCTGGGCCCGAGCGAGGGCGGACGCATGTACATCCTCGAGCTGTACCAGAAGGCCATCGACGAGCGCGACGCGCTCGAACTCGAAGTGCGCTCGGTCCAGTCGGAGCTCGAGCGCGCGCGCGCCGCGGCGACCAAGGCCGAGAGCGAGCAGTCCGGCAGCGCCGGCCGCATCGCCGCGCTCGAGGAAGAGAACCGCCGCCTCGTCGCGGAGAATGTCGAGCTCGCCGCGCGACTCGCGACCGCCCAGATCCGTCGGCTGCAGGCCGAGAAGCTCCTGCTCGAGGCCCGTATTGCCGAGCTCAGCGTGGGTTCCACGGCCGCCGAGACGGCAGTCACCACCGCCGCGACGCAGGGCAAGCCTTGAAGCTCACTCTCGCTCTCTCGTTCGCCGCGCTGGTCGCAGGCTGCCAGTCGAGCGGATCGACGACCATGCTCCTGCCGACGCTCGCGCGCTCGCGCGCGTCCGAGGACCTTGGAAGCTACTCGCTGCGCCGCGTGGGCCTTCTGCCACCCATGGGCGCGCAGAGCGAGGAAGCCGCGGCCCTCCAAGCCGCGCTCGGGTTCGAGCTCACGCGCCACGCTCCCTTCGAGGTGGTGATGCTCGACGCCGCCGACCTCGCCGAGGTCCAGCTCGACCAGCCGCACGCGCGCGGACGCTACACGCCGCAGACGATCCTCGCGGTCGCGCACCGCTTCCGGCTCGACGGTCTGCTCGTCGGCACGGTCACCCACCTCGAACCCTACGCACCGCAGTCGCTCGGCCTCGGCCTCGAGCTTGTCGCGGTCGACACGGGCCTCGTGGTCTGGTCCTCGACGATCGACGTCGACACCTCGGAGCTGCGCGTACGCGACTCGCTCGAGGCTTACCAGGCCACTCGACTTGGCGGCGGCGATTCGGCGGACGACCTGTCCGTGCTGATGCTCTCGCCGTCGAGCCTGATGCGCTTCGCCGCGGGCGAGATGGCGCGCACGTTCGAGTCCAACTGAGGCTGCTGCCGCGGCCCGAAGCGGCCGTGAGCCGCGCTCGCGTCGTGGCTTGGACCTCGACCATGCGGATGGAGGCCGAGCCCTCCAGCGCAGGAACGTGAGCTTGATTTCGGCACCTCTTGTCGGCCGAACTTGGCACGCCAAGAAACTGGCACGCCCACGCCCAAGCTGCTGCTCCGCAAAGCGCGAGAGCCCGCGACCATCGCTGGCCCCGGGCTCTCGTCGTCGCGGACTCGCCCCTCGCGAGCCCGTGGTTTTTGGCTGGTTGCCGTTGAGAGCTAGCTGCCGCCGAGCATGCGGCGCGCGGCGCGCTCGATCCGCTCCGAGTCGTTGAGCTTTCCCTCGAAGTACAGGGCACGCAGCTCGGCGACGCGAGCGGCACGGACCTCTTCGCTCTGGGCGAGGCGCACCTCGACGGCGCGCGCGAGCGTCTCGCTCTTCGAGGAGATCTCGATGCGATCGTTGCCGATCGGACCTTGGGTGCTCTCCCGACGCGCATCGAGCTTGGCACGGTATTCCTCGCGGGCCTCGAACACGGCCGACTGGCCGGCCAACTCGGGGTTGTTCGCGGTGTGGTTCTTGCGCAGGTTGCCGAGCCGCTCCTGCCGGCGCTCGCGGAACGCGTCGCGCGCATCCTTGACGCTGGCGGCGTCGGGCTTGGGGTCGGCGCTGGACTCTGGGGTGCCGTTCGGGCGCGGCTCGGCGACCTCGCGGGCCTTGCGCGTCGGATCGAAGCGCAGCGCCGGGTTCGGACCGTCGGGCGAGTTGGGTTGGATGTTCATGGTGGATCTCCGATGTAGGGCACCGGACAGGCGTCGCACGTCCGTATCGACAGGCGGAGCGGCTCCTGTGAGTTTTTTTCCGGGTGGCGGGGCGCGTTCTTGCCCTTGGGCCAAGGCCGGCCGAAGGTTCAGGAGGGTTGTCGGACGTTCCAGCGGCCTCATGAGCCCTTCCACGAGACTTCTTGAATATCTATAAGTCGCTTCCATGAAACAACTTGTGACTTTATAGCCTTGCCCGATCCGGTCCGGGGAGCGCAACATGGGCCGCATGCTCGCCTTGGCGCTCTCGGGGCTGGTCGCACTCGTCTCCGCCGGGGCGGCGAGCGCTCCGTCGCCGCAAGCCTCGCGCGGGGCGGGTCTCGAGCTCGCCGGCAACCGCGTCGATTACGCGATCGAGGCGCGGGTCGACACCGGCGCGATGACGCTCGAGGGTCGCGAGCGCGTGCGCTTCACCAACCGCACCGCGGTGGCTACCGACGAGCTCTGGTTTCACCTCTACTGGAACGCGTTCGCGAGCAATCGCTCCACGCACCTCGTCGAGTCCAACGGCAAACTGCGCGGCGTCGAGATCGACTCGGACTGGGGCTGGCAGCGCATCACCGGCCTGCGCGCTCTCGAGGCGGACCTGTTGGGCACGCTGACCGTCGAGACGCCGGACGACGACAACGCCGACGACCGCACGGTGGTGCGCTGCAAGCTGCCGCGTGCGGTCGCCCCGGGCGAGACGCTCGAAGTCGATGTGGAGTGGAGCGCGAAGATCCCGCGCGTGCGCCGCCGCACCGGCTACAAGGGCGACTTCCTCTTCATCGCCCAGTGGTTCCCGAAACTCGGCGTGTTCGAGGGTGAGCGCGGCTGGAACTGTCACCAGTTCCACGCGCCGACGGAGTTCTTCAGCGACTGGGGCACCTACGACGTCACGCTCGACCTGCCGGCCGAATACGAGGGCAAGATTGCCGCGACGGGCGTGCTCGCCGAGCCAGCATCGCGCGCGGAGGGCCGTGTGCGCGCGCGTTTCGTCGCTCCTTCGCTCACCGATCGCGAGCGCATCGACGCCACCGGACGCTTGCCGTGGGTCCACGACTTCGCCTGGACCGCGGATCCCGACTACAAGCCGCGCACGCGCACGTTCCACTTCGACGAGTGGGCCCAGCGCTTCGACACCGAGGTCGCGTTCGTGCAGAAGGCGCTCGGCGCGGACAAGAACCTGCGCCTGCGCGATGTCGAGGTAACGGTCCTCAGCCAGCCGGAGCGCGAGCGGCAGTGGGAGCGCCACTACGAGGCCACTTGCGCGGCGCTCTTCTTCTACGGCCTGTGGTTCGGCGAGTATCCGCTGAGTCACATCACGGTCGTCGATCCGGCGTGGGGCGCGAGCGCGGCCGGTGGCATGGAGTACCCGGCGCTCTTCACCGCGGGAACGCGCCTGCTCGCGAGCCCGGCGATGCATACGCCAGAGGGCGTGGTGGTGCACGAGGCCGGACATCAGTTCTGGTACGGGCTCGTCGGCAACAACGAGTTCGAGTCGGGTTGGCTCGACGAGGGCTTCAACTCGTTCTCCGACTCCGAGACGATGGCGCGGGCCTTCGGCCGTTCGATCTCGACTACGTGGTATTCGATCCTGCCCGTGGAGCGCGTGGCCCCTGTGACCGGAGTCGCGGACGCGGGCGTGGCGGGAGCTCTGGCGGCGCGGCGCATCCCGCTACCGTGGATCGAGTGGGAGCTCCAGCCGCTCGCCACGGGTGGAGGCGCGGAGTGGTGGCGCGACCAGCCGCTCTCGGCGTTCGTGCGCGAGTCGAGCGACCCGCGAGCGAGCGATCGCACGCGTGCGCTGACCGATCCCGCGCGCGATCCGCTCGACACGCTGGGCTTCCGGCACCTCGATCAGCGCTCGTACGCGCAGAACAGCTATCCGCGCACCGCGGTCGCGCTGCGCTCGCTCTCCGGCCTCGTGGGGCGCGAGCGCTTCGTGCTCGGCATGCGGCACTACGCGGACAAGTGGCGCTACCGCCATCCGACACCGCAGGACTTCTTCGAGACGTTCTCGGCCGGCGCGGGTGTCGACGTGCAGTGGTACTTCGAGGAGGTCTTCCGCGGCACGGGCACGCTCGACTGGAGTGTGGCGGTCGAGCAACAGCGCGAAAAAGACGCGCTCGGGTATGCGCAGGTCGATGCGCTCGGCGAGTGGAGCGAGCGGCCCAAGGTCGAGCGCGCGAAGGATGAAGAGGCACCGTGGAGTGCGACCGTGACGCTGCTGAGGCGCGGCGAGCTGCGGCTCCCCGTGGACGTCGAGCTTGCGTTCGACGACGGCACGCGCGTGCTGCACGAGTGGACGCGCGAGGCTCAAGGCGAGCGGCGCTGGTGGAAGCTGGAGCTCACGGGCCCGCGCAAGCTCGTATCCGCGCGCATCGATCCGGAGCGTCGCTACCAGCTCGACCTCGATCGCTCCAACGACGCGTGGCACCACGAGGAAGACGAGCTCGCGCCGCTGCGCTGGAGCGAGCGCGCCTTCGCGCACTGGCTCTCGCTGCTCTTCTGGCAGTCGGGGATCGGCGGATGAGCGGCTTCCAAGATCCCCGCGACCAGGACCCGCGCGAGCCCGAGCTGCCGCGCTGGATCTTCCTGCACGCGCTTCGCGTCACGATCGGGCGCACGCCGGTATGGCTGGTGGCGGCCTCGTTCGTCGCGTTCCTTGCGCTGGCGCAGGCCTTGCCGTGGTTCGCGTGGTTTGACCGGGCGATCGGGTCCGGCTACGCGCCCGGCGAGCTGCTTGTCGAGCTGCACGAGGACTTCCGCTTCGACCAGCGCGTCTCGAAGGCAGCGCTCGACGCGTCGACACAGGGGTCGGGCGGCGCGCTCGCGCTGCTGGCGATGCTGATCGGCGCCTTCAGCGCCGGCGGCTGGCTGCAGGTGTTCCTCGAGCGCACTGAAGGCGAGAGCGTGCGCAAATTCTTCTACGGCGGCGCGCGCTTCTTCCTGTGCTTCGTGCGCGTACTCGTCGTCACGCTGCTCGTGCTGTCGCTGTTGCGCTGGGTGCTCCACGGCCGTCCGTGGGAGTGGCTCGTGCTCGAGACGCTCTGCGGGCTCGAGAAGCCGGACCTCGAGCTGTTCGAGAGCGAGCGGCACGCGCGCGCCGTCGAGCTCGTGCAGGTGGCGTTGCACGCGCTCGGCTTCGCGCTCGCGATGGCCTGGGCGGACTTCACGCGCACGCGACTCGCGGTCCATGGCACGCGCTCGGCGGTGTGGGCCGGGCTGTGCACCGCCTGGGCCATGCTGCGTCACCCGATCCGCATGCTGCGCCCGCTGGCGATCCTGCTCGCGATCGAGACGGCGGTGCTCGGCACGGGCTGGGTGCTCGTGGCGCAGCTCGAAGCCTCGCTCGGCCCCGATTCGGCGCGCTGGAGCGTGCTCGCGCTGCTGGTCGTCACGCTCGGCATGCACCTCGGCCGCACGATCGTGCGCGGTGCGCGCTACTCGGCCTGCGTGCTCGCGACGCGCGACGTCATTCGCCCCCTGAGCCGCCCCGACCCATGGAAGCGCTCCATCGGCGGCCCCGGCGGCCCGCGCTACCCCATCGACGGGGACGAGTACACCGTCTCGATGTGACGGTGAGCGCCGGGCCTCGTTCAGGCGAGGTCGATCGGCAGCCGGCGCGCGATCTCGAGTGAGTTCGGGGTCACGCTGTGCGCGTAGGCGAGCAGCTCGACGCCGGCCTTGGCGGCGACGCGCAGCGCCGAGGCGTAGTTGGGGTCGATCTCCTGCGCCGGCCGGAAGCGCGTGACGTCGTCGCGGCTCACGAAAAAGAACTGCACGGCGCGATCGCCCAGCCGGACTTGCGCGGCCAGCTCCTCGAGGTGCTTGCGCCCGCGCTCGGTCACGGCGTCCGGAAACGCGGCCACGCCGTCGAGCGCGTAGGTCGTGTTCTTCACCTCTACCCAGCAGCGCTCGCCTTTCGCGCCCGTGAGCAGCAGGTCGATCCGGCTGTTCACGCCGTACTTCACCTCGCGCTTCGCCTCGACGTAGCCCTTGAGCTCGGGGATCTGGCCCGCGACGACGTGCTCGTAGGTGGCCTGGTTGGGGAGGCTCGTGTCGACGTTGACCCACGTCTTGCCGACGCGGATCGACTGGAACACGTGGCGCAGCTTGCGCTCGGGGTCCTGCGTGTCGCGCAGGATCGCGGGGCGGCCTTCCTCGAGACAGGTCTTCAGGCTGCCGGTGTTAGGGCAATGCGCGACGACGACCGAGCCGTCGGGCAGCGCCACGTCGGTGAAGAAGCGCTTGTAGCGGCGGAGGAACTTGCCTTCGAGGACGGGGAGTTCGATGCGCATTTTGGGGAGCCGGCGTGGGGCCGTGCGCGCACGTTAGCAGGAACGCGCAGGTCAGCGCGCGGGCGTGGGAGTCGAGTCCTCGATGCGCTGCAGCAGGACGGTCGAGTGTCGCAGGACACGCCGGTAGATCGCGCTCTCGGAGCCGAGCGCCACGCGGAGCTGGGCCGCGCGGCGCTCGAGCCGTGCGCGCGCGTCGGCGGTGGGGGGCGAGGCTCTGGGCGGCGACCTCGCGCTGGAACGCGAGCAGGACGCCGCGCCAGACCTCGTACATGCGCGAGTCCGGGCGCGAGAGTGCCAGCGCCACGAGGTCGAGCGCGCGCTGGTACTCGCCCTCGTCGAGCTCGATCGCGACGAACACGCCGAAGTCGGCCCCGGGATCGAACAGCTCGGGGCCGATACGCTCGAGCTCGCGCCGCGCTCCTGCGACATCCCCGCGCTCGTGAGCCAGACGAGCACGGGTCGCAGGTGCTCGTCGCCCAGTCGCGCGCGCACCCCGTCGGCCGGGCGATCGAGCCGCTCGCACGCCTGCTCGCCGTGTCCCATGCGCAGCTCCACATCCGGGGCCGTGCGCGCGCAGCACAGGGACATCGGGTACTCGGGCCCGAGCGAGCTGGTGAGGATCGCGCCCGCGGTGTCGAGGTCCGTGAGGGCCGCGTCGAGCTCGCCAAGCGCTCCGCGCAGGCTTCCCAGCATGGCGAGTTGCTCCGCATAGCGGGGGCTCCGCTCGCCCCACGCGCGACGAGCCAGCTCGGTGGCCTCCTCCTGCAGCCAACGGCGTGAGCGCCAGTCGGACATCGGCATCGCAGAACGAAGCGGTTCGACGGTGCGCTCGCGCTCGAGTTGCCAGTCGCCGCTCTCGGCGCGGACGTGCGCGAGCTCGAACGCAGCCCACGCATGCACGGCGGAGGAACGCTGCATCTTGTTGAGGAAGGCGAGCGAGTCGAGCACCGCGACGCGCAGCTCGCGACCCTCCGGCTGCTCGAGCTCGCGCGCCGCCCACGCATCGTGAATCAGCGTGAGCTCCGACTCATGCGCATTGAAGTTGGCAATGGCGTTGGCGATCTGCAGCCGCGCGCGGAGCTCGGGCTGGTCGGCGAGCTCGCGTTCGATGCGCGTGACCCCGCGCCGCAGGAGCTCAGCGGCCGTGGGAGGACGACCTTGCTCGCGCTGCGGGTCGGCCGAGGCGAAGATGTCGGCGAGGAAACCAGCGACGGTCTCCGAGTCGCGCGCCTCGAGCTGGGCGCGCTCGCGTTCGCGATCCGCGAACTCACGGGCCTGCGTCGCGGCGTCGCACGCGAGCATCTCCGCGTTGAGGGCGCGCTCGAGCTCGTTGTCGTAGCTCAACTGCTGCACGTGCTGGAGCGTGGGAACGCCCAAGAGCAGCACCGCCACGAGCAGCGAGGCCAACGTGATGGCCGGGTTGCGCGCGATCCAGCGCAGCGTGCGTACCGCGGCGCTGCGGGGGCGCGCCGCGATCGGCTCGCGCGCGAGCACGCGCTTGAGGTCGGCCGCGAATTCCTGCATCGAGGCGGAGCGCCGTCCGCGCTCGCCCTCGATGGCCTTCAGGCAGACCGTCTCGAGGTCGCTTGACACGCGGTGGTTGCGCACCCGAAGTGAGGGCACCTTGCCGTCGCGGATCGCCGTGCGCAGCTCGTCGGAAGTCCGACCGGAGCACGGCAACTGCAAGGTCAGCAGCTCGTACAGCGTCACGCCGAGCGCGTAGATGTCCGTGCGCCCATCGATCTCGTCGATGCGGCCCTCGATCTGCTCGGGAGCCATGCAGAGCACGGAACCGACGGCGGTTCCGTAGGTCGTCATGCGCACGTCGACGCTCGCCGTGGCGAGGCCGAAGTCGAGCGGCACGACGCGACCGGCTGGCGTGACGGCGACGTTCGAGGGCTTGATGTCGCGGTGCAGCACGCCGCGCGAGTGCGCGTGGGCGAGCGCGTCAGCGATGCGGGACACGACGCGTGCGCACGCGTCCGTCCAGCTCGAGTCGAACAGGCGCCGCGTCGCCTCGTTGTCCTCGATGGTCTCGAAGCCCGAGCCTCCGAGCACCGCCTCGCGCAGGTCCTTGCCGCGCAGGCTCTCGGGCGCGCGCGACTCGACCATCGTGAGGATGTCGGCGAGCGTCGCACCCCGCACGCGCTCCATCGCGAAGTACGGGATGCCGCGCTCCTCTCCGACCGTGTAGATCGAGACGATCGCGGGGTGCTGCAGCTTCGCCACCGCTTCCGTCTCGCGCCGGAAGCGCTCGCGCGCGCGCGGGAAGTACGGGCCGGACCAGCTTGAGCGCGACGGTGCGACCGAGTCGCTACTGCAGCGCCTCGTACACCACGCCCATGCCGCCGCCACCGAGTCGCCGCACAAGCTGGAAATCGCCGATTCGCTCGGGAAAGTCGTCATCGTCCGCCGCGACGCCCTGCACAAGGCCCATCTGCAGCAGGATCCCCATGCGCTCGCGGATCTCCGCCACATGCTCGGGGTGCGCGCGGCACAGCTCCTCGATGGCCCCGTGATCGCCCCTACAAAGCTCCTCCATGCGCTCCACGAGCATCGCCCCGACAGGGTCGGACGCATCGGAGCGGCGGGAAAGCGGGTCGCGGTCCATGGCGACGACCCTGTCACGATCGCGCGGCCCAGACGTCTTGGCGGGCCGCCCCCCGGAAATTGGCGCAGCGGCGTAGCAGGGTGCGTTGGGAATCAGCAGGGCAAACCCTGACGAGGCGCCGCCGATCGAGCACCTGCTCGAGCGTAACCTGCCGACGCTGCGGGCCTACGTGCACCGCAACCTCGACGCGGGACTCGCGGCTCGCGTGTCGACGGCTGACCTCGTGCAGTCCGTGTGCCGCGAGGTGCTGCAGAGTCGCGGCAAGTTCGAGTTCCGGGGCGATGCGGCCTTCCAGCGCTGGCTGCTGCAAGTCGCGCTGCACAAGCTGATGGACCGTCGACGCTTCTGGCGCACGGGCGAGCGCGAGGGCCTGCGGGTCAACGGGCAGCGCGGGGCACCGTCGTGGTCCCAGGACGAGTTCGGCCGCCTCGCGGTCGCGCTCGGCAGCCCGAGCGCGGAGGCAATCTTACGCGAGGACGTCGACCGCCTCGAGCTGGCGCTCGCGGAGCTGTCTGAGTTCGATCGCGAGGTGATCAGACGGGTGCGTCTCGAGGGGCTCTCGCACGCGGAGTTCGCCGGACGCATGGGCTGCACCGAGCCCCAGTCGCGCAAGCGGCTGTTCGAGGCGCTGGCGCGCCTCTCGCTGCTCTTGCGACGCGGACAGACAGGTTCCTGACATTCCGTGCGCGCGGCGCGAGAGTATTCTCGCGGCCATGAAGATCGCGTCGCTGTCGCTCGCCCTGCTCGCCGCACTCGCTCCGCACGTTTCCGCCCAGGCCCCGACGGCCCCGACGCTCTCTGTCGAGCGTCCGGGCGACGGCAAGCCGCGCTGCGGGCTCGGCATGGAGTTTCACGCGGGGCGTCGCGCTGCCCTGCGCTCCGCGCTGAAGAGTGGCGTGGTGGTCGTGCGCGGGCTGCCCGCGACGCGCGAATATGCGGCCTTCCGACAGGACAAGGTGTTCTGGTACCTCACCGGCATCGAGAGCCCCGGTGCGTGGCTGCTCATGGATTGCGAGAGCGGGCGCGAGGTGCTGCTTCTGCCGGACCCCAACCGCATGGAGGAGATGTGGGAGGGCGAGTGCTGGGACGCGGGCGATACGTGGGTGAAGGAGCTCACGGGACTGGCGGAGGTGCGCTCGACGCGCGCTGCGCGCGAGCTCATCGGCCAGCTGCTCGGTAAGTCGAAGGAGCTGTGGATTTCAATGCACCCCAACCTCGCGCTCGCGGGCGCCGCGGATCGCGCGGGACCCTACGACCGTGCGCGTAAGAAGGACCCGTTCGACGGGCGCCTAGGGCGCGAGGAGGCGTTCAAGCTCAAGCTCGAGGAGCTGTTCGGGGTCGAGCCCAAGGACATGAGTGCGATGCTCAACGAGCTGCGACGCGTGAAGCAGCCGGTCGAGCTCGATGCCGCGCGGCGCGCAGGTCGCGCGGGCGCGCTGGCGATGGCCGAGGCCATGCGCTCGACGAGGCCGGGCGTCGGCGAGTGGGAGATCGAGGGCCTGATGAGCTGGTTCCAGCTCAAGGAGGGCGCGGCCGGACCGGGCTACATGGCGATCGTCGGCTCGGGCTCGAACTCGCTGATCCTGCACTACGGCAACAACAACCGCCGCGCGCAGGACGGCGAGGTCGTGCTCGTCGACTACGCGCCGGAGCTCGACCACGCGGTGTGCGACATCACGCGTACGTGGCCGGTGAACGGCAAGTTCTCGCCGCGCCAGGCCGAGCTCTACGACGCGGTGCTCGCGGCGCAGGCGGCCGGCATCGCGGCGGTGAAGCCGGGCCGAACGCTCGGCGACATCGAGCAGGCTTGCAGCGCGGTCATCAAGCAGCGCGGCTTCGAGAGGTTCGTGCGCCACGGCGCGTGCCACTTCGTGGGCCTCGAGGTGCACGATGTGGGCGACCAGCGCAAGCCGCTCGTCGAGGGCGCCTGCTTCACGATCGAGCCGGGGCTGTACGAGCCCGAGACTGGCATCGGCATCCGCATCGAGGATGTCGTGATCGTCACCGCGGACAGCTGCGAGGTCGTGTCGGCCGCCGTGCCCAAGGAACGGGCCGCGATCGAGGCCCTGATCGCCGAGGAAGGCGTGCTCGACCGCCTGCGTTGAGCTTCCGCGCCCGAGCACCTACACTCGTTGCCCTCATGGCCTCCCTCAAGGAATATCACGATCGCGTCCCCGCCTTGCAGCGCCACCTCGAGCAGCTCAAGGTGAGTCTTTGACTACGGCAAGCACGAGACGCGCCTGAAAGAAATCGAGGAGCAGGAGCTCCAGCCCGGCTTCTGGGACAACGTCGAGCGCAGCCAAAAGCTGATCGGCGAGAAGAAGCTCGCGCGCGGCGTGGTCGATCCCGTCGGCCGTGTGGAGAAGGCGTTCCGCGATATCGACGATTTCTGCAAGCTCGGTGAGGAGCTCGGCGCCGACGAGGTCACCGCCGATCTCGAGCGCGTGTTCGGCGAGATTGACGCCGAGCTCGCCAAGCTCGACTTCCGCGTGATGCTCGGCGGGCCGCAGGACGCCTCGAGCGCGTTCTTGCAGATCAGCCCGGGCGCCGGCGGTGTCGACGCCTGCGACTGGGCCGGCATCCTGCTGCGCATGTACACGCGTTGGGCCGAGGGAAAGGGCTACAAGGTCGAGGAGGTCGAGCTGCAGGAAGAGCCGGAGGGCGGCATCCGCGGCGCGACGATCCGCATCGTCGGTGACTACGCCTTCGGCTACCTCAAGGCCGAGCGCGGCGTGCACCGCCTGATCCGCATCAGCCCGTTCGACGCGGCCGCGCGGCGCCAGACGGCGTTCGCGGGCGTCGACGTGACGCCGGAGCTCGGCGACGACATCAAGGTCGAGGTCAAGGAAGCCGACCTCGAGATCGAGACCATGCGCTCGGGCGGCGCCGGTGGTCAGAACGTCAACAAGGTCGAGACCGCGGTGCGCATGCGGCACGTGCCGACGGGCATCGTCGTGCGCTGCCAGAGCCAGCGCAGCCAGCTCAAGAACCGCGAGCTCGCGCTGCAGATGGTCAAGGCCAAGATCCTCGCCATGCGCGAGGCCGAGCGCGACAAGGAGCTCGCGTCGCTCTACGGCAACAAGGGCGAGATCGCCTTCGGCAGCCAGATCCGCAGCTACACCATGCATCCCTATCAGCTCGTCAAGGACGAGCGCACGGGCGTGCAGACGGGCAGCATCCAGGCCGTGCTCGACGGCGAGCTCGACAAATTCATCGAGGAGTACCTGCGCCAGAAGGGCGCGGCGAGGTAGCGCACGCGGCGCTGCGCGGACGCCGGGACAAGGGCGACACCCGCGGGAGGGCCTGCCAGGGCGCGCCTCCCGCGGGGTCGCTTGGTCTTCAGGGGCCCGAGCGCGCGGTCAGGCTCTCGACCAGCAGCGAGCCGGACTTCACGTACACGCCGGCGTAGTTGGGGTCGGGCAGGTCGATGCCGAGCCGCATCGGGAACGGGCCTTCCTTGCCGACGCTGACGTCGACGCCGCCGTCGGAGCTCACGGTCACGACCAGCTCGAAGGGCGTGCCGAAGGCCGGCGGGTTCTCGAGCGCGATCGTCGCGCCGTCCTTCTCGATACGGCCGGAGCCCGTCGGCTCCGCGAAGCGCCTGAGCGCGAGCTGGCCTTCGCTGTCGATCACGATCGCCACGCACTCGCCCTCCGGCGTGCCCGCGACCAGCAGACCATGCTGGGAGCCATCCTTGGCCTCACCCTGGCGCACGAGCTTCGCGCGCAGCTCGTAGTCGCCGCCGAGCGGTGCGTCCGAGCACAGCCGACCGCAGCCTTTCCCGGCCTCGATCAGGATGCGGCCGGCCTTGACGTCGAACTGCGTCTCGAAGCTCTTCGAGATCGGCTTCCACGCAGCCATCGCGCCACCGAGCTTCACGGTCGGTCCCTGCACGCCCGCCGCGCGCGCTGACTCCTTCAGCTCGTCGAGCGCCTCCTGCAGGCCGTTCGTGCCGCCGAAGGCCTTGGTGGCGACCTCGGCCAGCGTGTAGGCGCGCAGCGGCATCGGCACCGGCTGGGCGCGGTACTCGTTGACGAGGTCGAGCGCCTTACGGGCATGCTTGCGGAGCGCCGTGCGCGCGTCGCGCCAGACCGCGTTGGCCTTATCGAGCTTGTTGAGCCGGTCGGAGACCGCCTTGACCTCGGCCTCCGTCGCGAGCCACGTGCCCTGCTCGTGGAGCGCGAGCAGGTCCTCGAGGATCGGGGCCGCGACGCGCGCCTCGCCGATCTTCTCGAACAGGTCGGCCTGCAGCGCGAGCACCTTCGGATCGGGTGCATCGGTCTTGTCGAGGCGCGAGCGCACGAAGTCGAGGTGACCGAGCGCGCGCAGCAGGAGCTCCTTCTCGGAGATCGTCGGCGTCTTGCTGGCCGCGGCCGCGGCTGCCGCCTTGCGATAGCGCTCGACCTCGGCGAGGCGCCGCTCGCGCGCGGAGGAGCCGAAGTGCAGCGGGTAGATCGTCTCCTTGATCCACTTGCGCCAGAACAGCTCGAACTCCTCTAGGCTCGCGTGGCCAAGCGGCGAGACCGAGCCCGTGAACTGTCGCGCGAAGGTGCCCTTCGAGTCGGTGATCGCCTCGCCCTTGAGCTCCTTCAGCGCCGCCTCGTACAGCGGGCGATAGGGATACTGCAGCGTGGTCAGGTCCTCGTACTGCAGGAAGAAGTACACGAGGCCCCAGCCCCACTGGTAGTAGTCGCCGGGGTACGAGGGCTCGCGTGGGTTGTTGTAGGAGAGGACGTTCAGGAAGTTGGCCGGGCCGGCCTCCTTGGCGTCGCGCGGCGTCGCCGGCGCGCCGGGCTGGCTGGCGCTCAGCGCGCGGTACAGCCCTTCGAGGCGTTCGCGCGCGGCGTCGGGCCAAAGCACGCTGCCGTCGGCCATCGCGCTCGCGCCCTCGAAGAAGCTGGACGTGCCCTCGTTGATCCACGCCGGCGTGCGGCCGTCGCGCGTGAGCATCGCCATGAAGTGGTGGCTCGCCTCGTGGAACAGCGTGCCGATCATCGGCTCGAGCGAGCCCGCGGTGGTGGTCGTGTCGTAGACGTGCACCTCGCGCGGCATATTGCGGAAGAAGCCCTCGACCGTGCCGCGCATCGGGTCGCCGTCGGGGCGCCCCTCGTTCCACGGCCGCATCATCTCCGCGCGCGTGGGGTGCACGAAGATCGTGGCCTTGCCCGCCTCGAGGTAGGCCGGATTCCCCGCGAAATAGACCTTGAGGTAGTACTGGTAGATCGAGTCCATCATGCGGCCGAGCCGATCGGCGTCGGCGGGCTTGAGGTGGGCCTCGATGCGGTAGTGCGCGGTCTCGAACTTGTAGAGCGGCCAGCCCTCCGGCGGGCGCGAGCGACGGCCGGAGTCGAGCTGCAGCTGCTGGCCGCTGGCACGGATCTTCGCCACGAGCTCCGCCACGCCCGCGAGCTCCGCCCCGCGCGCCACGGCCTGCGCGGTCTCCAGCACTTCCAGCGCGCGTTCCTTTTGTCCGCTCGCCTCGAGCGCCTTGGCCTTCTCGAGCAGGTCCTTGCCCGCGTCCTTGAACCACTTGTCGCGCTTGGCGACGAGCGGATCGGCAGTCTTGAGCAGCTTGGCGAGCTCCTTGTCCGGGGTCGGCAGCGCCGCGAGCGCGCGCTCGAGGTGGCCGGACGCCTCGTCGTTCTTGCCCTGCTGCGCGAGCGCCTGACCGAGCAGCCCTTCGGCCGCGGGATTGGCCGCGCCCGCGGCGAGGTACGCCCTGAGCGTGCTCTCGACCTCCGCCCACTTGCCGGCCTTCGCCAACTCGCGCGCATCCCCGAGCGCATCCGCCCCGCCCCACGCCACGACCCCGAGCGCCACGAGCGTCAGAAGCGCTGCGACTGCCTTGCCATGCCATCTCGCCATCGTGTTCATCTTGTGTTCATCGAATCGCCCGCCCGCGCCCGGACGCCGTCATCGGAGCGTCTACGCCGTGTCGATCGGAGCGTGAGGATACCAACGCTCCGCCGCGCCGCACCGCGCCCGTGAATCCACGGCCACGCCGGAAGTCACGTACTATGTCCCGATGGGAAGCATGTGGAAAGTGGTGGCCGGACTGGCGGGCGCGGCGGGGCTGCTTGCAGGCGTGACGGCCTGTGCGGGGCTCGAGAAGCAGGTGATCGGAGAGCGATTGTTCGCACTCGGAAAGAACGCGCCGCTGCGCGAGGCCGGAGTCAGCGTGCGCGCGGGCCGGGCCCGGATCGGCGGTCGCGAGCTCGAGGCCGAGTTCCGCTTCGTGCATCTCGCGGCGCGCGCGGGCGCGAGTGGCGCTCCGATCGTGTTCCTCCACGGCACCCCGTCGACCATGACGAACTGGGCGGCGCTCGTGAGCGGGCCGGGCGCAGAGCCCGCGCTCGCGGGTGACTGCGACATCTACCTGCTCGAGATCGTGGGCCACGGCCAGTGCCGGACCCAGCTCGAGAGCTACTCGTTTCAGGCGTGCGCGGACTGGGTGACCAGCTTCCTTGCGGCGCTCGACCTGCGAGGCGTGACGCTCGTGGGGCAGAGCTATGGTGGTGAGTTCGCGTGGCGTGCGGCGCTCGACGCGCCCGAGCGCGTGTCGAAGCTCGTCCTGCTCGACTCGTCCGGCTACCGGCGCGGCGAAGGCGAGTGGCTCCCCGAGGAGCACAAGCTGCGCGAGTGGCCGGGAGCGCAGTACGCCTACGTGCTCAATGATCGCGAGCGCATCCGCCCTGCGCTGCAGCTGCACTTCGGAGAGCCCATCGCCGAGGACCAGCTCGACGAGATGTTCCTGTGCTGCGACAACTCGGACAACTGGCGCGCGATGACCGAGCTGTGCCGCGACGAGAATGGCACGCGCGAGGCCGAGATCGCGAAGATCGCGCAGCCGACTCTGCTCGTGTGGGGCGCGAAGGACATCGCCTACACCGTCGACAAGGTCGCACGCCGCTTCGAGCGTGACATCGCGGGCTCGCGACTCGTGCTCGTCGAGAACGCCGGCCACTATCCGCACGAGGAGCGCGTCGACGACGTGCGTCGCGCCCTGCGCAAGTTCCACTTCGGAGACGCGAAGTGAACATCGCCCTGCTCGCGCTCGCGCTCGGCGCGAACGACGAGGTCAAGGCGCGCGCGGCGACGGGACAGGAGCTGCGCGCGGAGGTCTTCGAGCTCGCGTGGCGCCTGCCCGACGCGCTCTGGATGCCCGCCAAGGACGCGGGCAGGCTCGCGCTTCCCGTGAGCGTGCCCGCGCTGCTCGCGGAACGCTTCGAGGGGAGCGAGCCGTGGATGCGCAGCGTGGGGGACATCATCGCGGAGCACCGTCGCCGCGGCGGCGATCACCGTGCGCTCGATCTCGTGCTGCGCGAGCTGGCGACCGGCGCGCCGGCGGCGCATGCGCGCGCGGGTGGGCTCCTGTCCGAGGTTCTCGATGCACGCGAGCTGGCGAACCCCGGCTGGAATCCCGATCTGGACCAGCACGACGACGGCTTGTACTTCGGCCCGATCCTCGCGCGCAACAAGTCGAGCGACCCGCCGTGGAGCTCGCAGTCGGGCGCGCGCACCTTCCATCAGGCGGTCACGTTCGTGCACGCCGACCTCGACGCGATTCTCGGCACGATCCACGACTATGCGAGCTCGGTCCGCGACCCCGGCACGAGCTACGAGCGGCTCGAGCCGCTCACGGGCTCCTTGCTCGTCGGAAAGTCCGACGCGCTCGGCGACTTCGCGGCGCTGCGCGTGCGCGTGCGCTCGGACCTTCCATTTCCCTTCACGCACTACGACTGCGACCTGCGCGTGCTGCACGTGGTCGAGCGAGGCACGCTCGTCACCGACATCTACTCGCCGAGCCGCGATTTCCATTGGTTCGCGGGCAAGGACTGGTACCTGCCGGTGCGCGCGAGCGACGGCGCGTGGCTCGGAACGATGATCTTGCGCCTGTCTGGCTTTGACCTCTCGGGAGTTCCCGACGGCGACGACGATCGCAAGTCGGGCACGCGCACGGCGCTCGGGAGCGTACGGCGGCGCGCGGAGGCGAGCTTCGTGGCCGCGGGTTCGGTCCCGCGCACGATCGAGAGTGCGATTCCCGCCTTCGTCGCGACGGTGCCCGCCAAGGCGCGTTGAGGCTGGAATGGCCGCGGGGTGCTGCGTACCCTTTGCGCCGCAAGTCTTCGCTCTCCGCAGTCCTTTCATGCCCGGGTGGGCAGGAAGTGTCCGATGAACAACAAGGTTTCCCGTGCTCTCCTGAGCGTTTCCGACAAGACCGGTCTCGAGGGCTTCGCGCGCCAGCTGGCGCAGCAGGGTGTCGAGCTGCTCTCCACCGGCGGCACCTACAAGGCGCTCGCGGCGGCGGGCATCCCGGTGCGCGAGGTGTCCGAGTACACCGGCTTCCCCGAGATGATGCATGGGCGCGTGAAGACGCTGCACCCCAAGGTGCACGGCGGGATCCTCGCGCTGCGTGATGAGCCGAGCCACGTGAGCGCGATGAAGGAGCACGGCATCTCCGGTATCGACCTCGTGGTGATCAACCTCTACCCGTTCGAGGCGACGGTCGCGAAGAAGGGTGTCTCGCGCGAGGAGGCCATCGAGCAGATCGACATCGGTGGGCCGTCGATGGTGCGCTCGGCGGCGAAGAACCACCGCTTTGTCGGCATCGTCACCGATCCGGCGGACTACGGCCGCGTGCTCGACGAGCTGCAGCGCCAGGGCGGTTCGCTCGGCGAGGGCCTGCGCCGCGAGCTTGCGCTCAAGGCCTTCCAGACCACGTCGCGCTACGACGCGGCCATCGCGGCGTGGCTGTTCGAGCAGGAGCGCAACGACGGGCGCGCGCAGGATCCGTACCCGGAGGTCGCCGCGCTCGTGGGCCGCAAGGTGATGAGCCTGCGCTATGGCGAGAACCCGCACCCGACCGCCGCGTGCTACGCCCAGTCCGGCGTGCGCGAGCCCTCGATCGCCACGGCCGAGATCCAGAACGGCAAGCAGCTTTCCTACAACAACCTCGTCGACCTCGACTCGGCGCTCGCGCTGGCCAAGGAGTTTGACGAGCCCTTCGTCGCGGTTCTCAAGCACAACAATCCCTGCGGGGCCGCGGCGGCCGCGACCCTCGCGGAGGCGCTCGAGAAGGCTTGGGCCGGCGATCCGGTCTCGGCTTTTGGCTCGGTGCTCGCGTTCACGCGCCCGCTCGACCTCGCGGCGGCGGAGTTCCTCGTCTCGGGGAATCGCTTCGTCGAGGCGATCGTCGCGCCGTCCTTCGACCCGGACGCGTTCGCGCTGCTCACCCAGAAGCCCAAGTGGGGCAAGAGCGTGCGACTGCTCGCCTGCGGCCCCTTCGGCACCCGCTCCCGCGACTCGCGCGAGCTCGAGTGGAAGAAGATGGTCGGCGGCTTCTTGCTCCAGCAGCGCGACCTCGCGGCGGAGATGGAGCCCGAGTGCAAGGTCGTGACCAAGTCGGCTCCGAGCGCGGAGCGGATGCGCTCGATGCTGTTCGCGGCGCGCGTGTGCAAGCACGTGAAGTCCAACGCGATCGTCGTCGCCAGCGGCACGGAGGTGCTCGGTGTGGGCGCGGGCCAGATGAGCCGCGTCGACAGCGTGCGCCTCGCGATCCACAAGGCCGGCCCGCGCGCGCCGGGTTCGGTGCTCGCTTCGGACGCTTTCTTCCCGTTCCCTGACGGCGTGCAGACGGCCATCGACGGGGGAGTGATGGCCTTCCTCCAGCCCGGCGGTTCAGTGCGCGACGCGGAGGTCATCGCCGCCTGCGATGCGGCCGACGCAAGCATGGTCTTCACGGGCCTGCGCCACTTCCGCCATTGATATCGGGAGGCCGGCCGGTCAGCTTTCCTTAGCGCCGCCGATCGACTATCCTCCCAATCGCTTGAAGACGACGCTTCAGAAGGTAGCGGCCGGCGACGCTGCGGCGGTGCAGGAGTGCATCGACCGCTATGGGGGGCTGATCTACACCTTGGCCCGGCGCATGTGCCCTTCCGGCGCGGAGGTCGAAGATGCCGTGCAGGAGGTCTTCATCGAGCTCTGGCGCAAGGCCGAGCGCTACGACCCCGGCATCGCCGAGGAGTCGGTGTTCGTGGCCATGATCGCCCGCCGCCGGCTGATCGACATGCAGCGCCGCCTCGCCCGCCACGGCGGGCAGGAAGAGCTCCCGGAGTCCCTCGACTCCGGCCTCGAAGGTGCCGAGGCGGCCGCCGAGCTCCGCGACAGTGCCGAGGTGGCCGAACGCGCCTTCCGAGAGCTGCGGCCCGAGCAGCAGAAGGTGCTGCGGCTCGCGGTCTGGGACGGCCTCTCCCACCAGCGCATCTCGGAGGTCACCGGCCTGCCGCTCGGCACCGTCAAGACCCACGCCCGCCGCGGCCTTCACCGGCTGCGGGAGTTGCTCCAGCCCAGTCAGACCCCTGCCGGCGGCGGTGCGTCGTGAGCGATCGAATCCAAATCCACAGTAGACTCGTAGACCTCTACTCGGATCGTGCTGTGTTTGGACTCGACCCAGAGGAGGAGCGGGAGCTCGCGCGGCTGCAAGGCGGCGATGGTGCGGACGCGTGGGACGAGGCCGCCGAGCTCGAGGAGGCTGCGGCTACCATCGCGGTCCTGCATGCCTCGCGACAGATCCTGCCGCTCCCGCCGGCCCTGCGGGCTCGGCTTGAGGGTGGCGCACGCGCCTACTTCACTGTTCGCACCGAGACGGAACGTGCGAGCCGGCGCCGACCTGCCCCCGTCGTCTCCAAGCCGGCCGCGGTGCCGCAGTCCGCATCGCGCTGGCCGCTCGCGCTGGTCGCAGCGGCAGCGAGCGTGATGGCCATTCTCGGCTGGTGGCCCCAAGCGGCCGAGCTGCCCGCTCCGCAGCTCGTGATCGCACCCGCGGCCGCGGAGCTGCGTCAGAGTCTGCTCGGCGAGTCCGACACGCTGCTCGTCGCCGCACAGGGCACCGACTTCGCGAAGGGCGCTTCGGGTGACGTCGTGTGGCAGTCGCGCGCACAATCGGGCTGGATGCGGCTCGTGGGCCTGCCGGTCAACGACCCTTCGGTCGAGCAGTACCAGCTGTGGATCTTCGACGAGGCGCAGAAGCACCCCGTCGATGGCGGCGTCTTCAACGTGAGCGCCAGCGGCGAGCTGCTCGTCCCGATCGACGCGAAGCTGCGCGTCACGAAGCCCACGCTGTTCGCGATCACGGTCGAGACACCCGGCGGCGTCGTGGTCAGCGACCGCGAACGCATCGCTTGGGTCGCCAAGCCGATCTGACGCACGCGCTTCAGCCGGCGAGTCGCTGCGAGCGCCGCACGACGAGCCCGCAGGCGACGAACAGCGCCAGCCCGCCGAAGAACCACGCGCCCCACGCCTCGGCGTAGTCGCCGCCGCGCTCCCCGAGCTTCCACAGCAGGCAGGTCGTCGGGATGCACAGCGTGACGCAGTGCTGCTTCCAGCTGCGCTCGCAGAGGAACAGCATCAGAAGCACCACGAGCGCTAGCTCCCCGAGCGTGTCCGCGCTGTCCCGTCGAGCTCGCGGCACGCACGCGCACAGCGCCGCGAATGCGAGCAACGGGAGGGCGCAAGTGCGGAAAGCGAGCTGCAGAGTCTCCGGAGCAAGCGCTAGCACGTGAATCGACACGTCCGTATCGAACACGTCCGGCCGCGCTCGAATCGCGGTCACGTCGCTCGTCACGCGCGCGAGCACGCCGAGCAGCGACTGGTTGGTCTGCTCGGTCTGCACGATCCTCAGCGGAGCGCCCGCCGCGTAGGGTTCGACCATCTGCCGCCACCAGCCGCCGAGCGCTCCTTGCCGAGCTGCCACGCGCGTCCCGCGGCGACCACCAGCGCAGCCACGAGCATGTTCACGTTCCCGTGCGCCATGTGCGAGAGCAGCACACGCCCGCAGAGCAGCAGCAACGCCGCGAGCGCCCATGGGGGAAACGTCCGGCCCTGCCCGGCCGCCATGCGACAGCAGGTGGCGAGCATCCACCATGCCAGCGCGAACTTGAGGCCCGCCCAGCGGACTCCCGCGGGCACATCGTCAAGCTGGAGGAAGGGCCACAGCGCGAGCGCGGTCGTCGGCAGCGTCGGGAAGGCCTCGGCCACGCCCGCCTCCTCGCGCGCGTAGAGCATCTCGCCCTGCACCAGCCGCTCGACCTGCGGTCGCCACTTGAGCAGCGCGCACTAGCCCTTGCGCGCCTTGTGCACGGCCTGCAGGAGCGCGAAGAGCGTCAGCAAGAGCGCGAGGCCCCACGCGGTGCGTCGGACGGCGCGCGAAGATCCCGTCGAGGCCAGTGTGATCGTTGCGATGCCGCGTAGGTCGTTGCGCCCTGCGCGATGAGGGCAAGCGCACGCTGCGCTGCGCGCCCTTAGCGCGACGCCGAAGCCGTGCGCGCGGAGGCTTGCGGGTCGACGAGGCTCGCGTGACCGGTGCGGTCCAGCCACTCGTAGATCACGGGCAGCGGCGTGGCGAGTCCCATGTGCGGAACGACCGTCGAGCGCGCGGAACCGTGCGTGTAGATCTTCGAGAAGATGCCGACGAGCCGGCGCGTGCGCGCGTCGAAGATGCCGCCGCCGGAGTTCCCGATGTAGGTCGGCGCGCTGATCATCCAGTAGTGCACTCCGTCGACGAAGTGCGTGGTCGAAGCCACTTCGCCGGAGGTCGGGATCGGGTCGTTGCCCAGCGGGCAGCCGACCGCGTAGACGGCATCGAAGGTGTCGATGTGCTCGAGCTCCTCGTGGTTCGCGAGCCGCGCGCCGTGGGGGACCTGGCGGTCGAAGTCCATCTCGAGCAGCGCGATGTCGAGGCCCACGTCGTAGGCCACCATGTGCGCGGTCTCGTCGGTCGTCGAGCCATCGGGCTCGTACAGGCGCACGGACACGGGAGACTCGATGCGGTCGAGCGAGCCGTAGATGTCCCGCACCACGTGCCACGAGGTCAGCAGATGCGTGACGTAGCCTTCGCTGCTGGTACGGCGCTGGGACTCGAGCAGCACCCCGCTGCCGACCGTGGTGTCGCCGGTGAGCTGTACCACGGGGCCGACGAGCTCGTGCCACAGCGTGGCCGTGTCGACCTTCGCGAACAGCGGCTCCACGCGCTGGGACAGGGCGCGCAGGCGCTCCTCGCCCTGCTGGGACGCGCGGCTGGCGAGAGCGCGCAGCTCGTCGAGGTCGCGCTGCCGGCGGCCAAGGTCCGCAGACAGTTCGTCGAGCTTGCCCTCGATGGCCGCCGGCTCGCGGCTGCCCCAGAGCTCTTCCCAGCCCGAGAGACGCTCATCTTGCGCGGCGATGGCGCAGCGTTCGCGCTCGAGTGCCTTGGACACGACCGCCAACTCCGCCGCGAGCGCGTCGGCGCGGTCATCGCTCTCGAAGTTCACGCGGGCCTCCTCGATGGAACGCCGGAGGTTGTCGAGGCGTCGAGCGAACTCGCGGGTGTGCTCGACCTCCACGCGCGGTACTTGCTCGAGCTCCGCGAGGCGCGACTCGAGGGCCTGCACCCGGTCGAAGGCCAGAGCGGCGGCGGAGACGAGACCGGCGGTGAGGAGGAAACGCTGCATGGCTGGGTCCTTGCGCAGGGAGAGAGCCGCGCGGGGAGTCGCAGCGGTCGCTCCAAGCCGTATCGGGGCCCGGCGGCCCCTGAAGGAAGTTGCATTATGATCCGCAACGCCATTACGGAAACTCCTTCCAGACCCCCGCGGCCCCACCCTGAAGGCGCACCGCCCGGCCCCGGCGCGTGCCGGAGCCGGGCGGTGCGGGAGCCCGACGGCGGGTTTAGCGCAGTCGCAGCCGAACCCGCTCGGACTCGTCGACGCGCTGGGCGAACTCGACGAACGCCGGATAGTCGGCCGGCGCGATCACTTGCGCGGGCAGGGCAAACTCCCGCACCACCGTGAAGCCGCGCGCGTCGACTTCCTCGACCGCGAGCCGGTAACTGCCGCCACCGAACTTGAGCAGCACCTCGGGGTGCACGCTCGCGAGCGAGCGGCCCTCGGGCAGCTCGAAGCGCGCCCGCACCGTGCCGACGCTCGCGCGCTGCAGCAGGAACGGTAGCTTGCGCGCGCCCTCGCCAGCCGCGATGCGACCGAGATCGAGCGCCGGGAACGGCAGCGTGCAGCTCGACTCGCCACCACGAACGTCGAGGAACGTCTTATGACTGCCTTTGGCGCGAAACGCGACCGGAGCGTCCTCGCCCTCGAGGCCATCGAGCGCGTACTCGCCGAGCGAGATGCCGGGCACGATGCGCGAGACGATACCCGTGACGGTGCGCTTCATCTGCGCCTTGGGCACCTCGCGCAGCTGCTCCTTGACGGCAAAGCCCATGTTGCCGGTGAACTCGAGCGAAACATCGATCTCCGCCGTGCGCTCGGCGCCGATGCGCACCGTGACGCTCGTGCGCTCGCCGGGTCGATCGCTCCAGCTCGCATCCGGAAGCGCCATCCACTCTCCGCGCGTCACCGAGAACGCCTCGGCCTTCGGTGCTGAGGCGATCATGCGGCCGTAGGGCAGCGTCTTGTGCGAGAGGTCGCACCACGCCGGCGTCGCGTCGCGCGGCTTCACCAGCACGAGCAGCTGGTTTGTCCAGCGTGAGGCATCCGCGAGCTCCCGCTCGGGAGCGGGATCTGCGGCGGGCTCGACCGCACGTGACCAGACGAGCTCGTGATCGACGTCCACGGCGTGCAGCAGAGCCGCATAGAGCAAGGCGGGGTTGCCGCTGCGCGTGAGCAGCGCGGAGAGCGCCGAGACGCGCGAGAGCGGTTCGCGCTTGTCGAGCGACTCCGTGACGAGGCCGTGGAGCGCCCGCGCGCGCTGCTCCTCGGTCTCTGTGCCCTCGCAAGCAAGGTTCGCGGCCTCGATGAGAGCCGGAGCGAGGCGCATTGGCACGACCAGCTCGCTCTCGAGCTCGCGTTCCAACAGCGCGAGGTCCTGGGGCCCGACGAAGGTCACCCAAGGCAAGTACCACGACTGCGGAGGCGCACCGGGCTCGGCCACCACGCGTTCGACGTTGCGCAGCGTGAAGACGTGCACCACGCGCTCACCCTCGTCGAAGACCTCGTGCTCGCCGCTGAAGTTGCGTTGCACCAGCTCGAGCCCGAGCGACTTCGGGATGGAGACCGCATAGCGCGACAGATGGTAGGGCGTCGCTGTCGAAGCGAAGTACCACTGCGTCGTGCGCACGCGCGAGCCGGCGCCAGCGGAGCCGAATCCGCGCGCGACGATCTGCACGGCATCCCCTGGCTCGAGCGCAGGCATCACGTACTCGCCGTTGACGAGCACCGGCTCGTAGGCTTTTTCGTCGGAGCTCTTGATGGTCGCGATCGACAGCATGTCGCCCGACGGCTGCTGCTTGCCGAGCACCTCGCAGCCCTCAAGATCGCGCGCGACCTCGTGCGAGAGCGTCCATTGCTCGAAGGACCCATCCTCGAAGACGTGCACGACCGCGACGTCGAGCGCGCGTACGACGTGATCGTTCCAGCGTGTCGCGTCGAAGCCGGCGAGCTCGCGCTCCGCATCCACGCCGAAGCGGCGGAACGTGGCAGCAGCGGGATCGTCCTCGCCGAGGGCGGCGAGCCGCGAACGGGCCTCGCGATCCGACGGCGCGCGCTCGAGCGCGAGCCGCAGTTGGGCGATCTCGCCTTCGCGGTCCCCGAGCCGGTGTGCGAGATCCGCCCTGCGCAGCGCGAAGTAGGTCTCCTGAGGGAAGCGCTCGGAGAGACGCATCCACGTGGTGTCGGCCTCGGCCGCCATGCCGATGGTTGCCAGCGCCTGCGCGAAGCCAGCCGCGGCGCCGGCGTCGCCAGTGATGCGAGCGAGGATGCGACGCGTCTCGACACTCTCCTCGCGCAGCCCGAGGCGCAGCTCGATGTCCGCGAGCTCACCCAGCGCGCCGAGGTCGAGACGGCCCAGCAACTGCGCGAGGCGCGCGCCACGGGCGCGATCGAGGAACCCACGCTGCATCCAGTGGTCGGAGGCCGCCGAGAGAACTCGTGCGCTCTGCGGTTCGCGGGCGAAGGCGCTGCGGAGCGCAGCTTCCGCCCGCACTTCGAGCTCGAGCCCGTCATAGAGGTCGACGAGCGCCATGCCCGTCGCAGTTCCTGCGAGCTGCGTGTCGAGGGACTCGAGCGAGCGGATGGCCTCCTCCTGGCGGTCTTCCGGCGCGAGGATGCGCGCCATCGCGACTTGCAGGCGCACATGGCCGGGTGCCGCGACGAGGCCCGCCTCGACGAGCTCGCGCGTGCGCGTCCTGCGCCATGTCTCCGGCAGTGGAGAGCGTGCGCCGTACAGGTCGGCGGCGAGCGCCGCGATACCGACCGAATCGGGGTCCATGGCGAGCGCCGTCTCCACGTGCGACAGGCCCTCGACCATGCGTCCATCGCGGAACTTGGCGAGACCCAGCAGGGCCTCCGCGTGCGGACTGCGCGACTCGAGCGATTCGAGAAACTCCAGCGCCCCGACGAGCGGCTCCGCCGAGGCCGGGCCGCTCGTGCCCTCGCCGAGCGGTGCGCGTGGATCGGCCGCGACACGCCACGGCAACGCACGACCCGAGGCGTCCCGCAGGCGGGCAGAGAAATCGAACGCTGCGCCCAGCGGCACCGAGACGAGCACTCGATTGTGTCCCCTGCGCCACGCGCGCGCCTCGCGCCACACGAGGCTGCGTTCCGCGGCGAGGAAGTCGAGCTCGCGCACGCTGCCATCGTCGAACGCGACGCGGAAGCCCACGAACCCGCTCGCGCCCTCCAGCCCCGAGCCCTCGGCCGCGTTCAACGCGATCCACGTCGGTCCGGAGGCATCGGAAAAATCCAGCTCGAACCAGCCGCTGCGCTCGTCGCAGTCGAAGTCCAGCGCCACGACGGCCCAGCCCGCGCTGGCAGAGCAGGCCGTCTCGACGTCGAGGGAGTCGGCCGTGCCGGAGCGCACGACACGGATCCAGGTCGCAGGGCCCGAACCGGGCAAGCGGGACAGCGCAAGCGCACGTTCCGGATCGAGGCACAGTGCGCCAAGGGCGGCGTCGAGCGCGCTGCCCGCGAGCGGCCCCGTGGCATATGCCAGCGGCGCCATGTCGGGATGGAGGTCCGGCAGCTCCGCGTTCGCCAGCTCCGCGAACGGCCGGCTCGAGAGCGCCCGCTCGCGCTGCAGCGCGACGAGGTCTTCATGCGCGAGGACATGGATCGCGTTGGCGTCGAGGCGCGCGATCGCATCCGCGGCCTCGCGCGGCCGGTCGGCCGCCGTACGCGCGATCATGCCGAGCGCGAGCTCGGCCAGAGGGTGGCCGGGCTCGCGCGCGACGAGCTCGCACCACTCCTGGATGCGGAGGTCGCCGTCATCGCTCGCGTAGTGGGGACTGGAGACGAGGCTGCTGGCCCACTCCTCCGCGCTGCGCGCGCGTTCCGCGGGAGCTCCGGACTGCAGGACGATGAGTGCGCTCGCAAAGAACATCACTTCCCCTCCTTCGGGCTGGCTTCGGACGGCGCGAGATCTTCAAGCACGACCGTCCGAGCCTCGGCGCTCCGTACCTCGTTGAGCGCATTGCGGAAGTCCGTGTAGCGCTCGCGTGGAATGCGTCGATCGCGCAGCGTGAACACTCGCTCGACCTCGATGCCATCTGGCGTCGCGCGAACACGCAGCGAGTAGTCGAGCAGGCCCTCGGCGTGTACATCGGCATCCGCCGGCAGCTCCAGCGCCTTCGCCCCCTCGGGCAGACGGTAAAGCACCTTACTGCGCAACTGGAATGGACGGTCGAGCACCAAGTCGTGCTGCCGCTCGCCGGGCGCCTCCGCGGCGACGCCGAGGATGGGCACCTCGTCGAAGCCGGTCCGGAGCTGTGCACCGGACGACTCGCGCGTCCACAGGCCGCTGGCCGCGAAGCGCGCATCGACGCTCGCCGACGCGCCGATGTCCTCGAGCTTCGAGGTGCGCGCATCCAGCACGTCGACTTTTCCGAACGCATCCGCGAGCGCCTGCGCCAGCCGTTGCCGCAGGTCGCCCTGCTCGCCTCCGTATTGGTAGCGATTCTGCACGCCGAACATGCCGACGCTCTCGTCGGAGAGACGCACCTCGCCGCTGCCGTCGCGCGCGAGCTGCACCTCGTACTCGCGCACCGCGGCGTTGTCCTCCGGCTTCGCGTAGGGGATCTGCACGATCTCGCCCTTGCCGTCGCGCACGTGCAGGACCCGTGCGCCTTGGTCGTCCGCACGCAGGTATTCGATCGGGTTGCGATCTGCTGTCGCGTCGAGGTAGTAGCCCGCACGCTCGGCCGTCGCCGGCACGAACGCGATGCAGTGGTTGAAGTGCCCGACCATGGCGATGTCGAGCTTCTCGTCCGACTTGCGGTACTCCGCGTTGATCAGGACCGGGTGCGCCTCGACGCCGATCTCCGCGAGCATCTGGCGCAGCAGGATCGACTTGTCCTTGCAGTCGCCAAAGCGCCGCTCGAAAATCGTCGCCGCGCTGAACGGCTGGTAGTTGTGCGTGCCAAAAGCCCACGCGTTGTAGCGGATTTCTTGGCCCACGAAGCGCGCGATGGCGCGCACCTTGTCGGCCTCGTTCGTGAGCCCCGCGACGAGCTCGGCCACCTTGTCCTTCATGGGCTGCGTGGTGACGAACTCCTTCTCGATGAAGTTCCACCACCAGCTTGCGAAGGCCTGCCAGCTCTCGAAAGTCGAGATGTCGACGAGCGGGACGAGCTCGCTGCGGGCCGGCATGAAGCCCTCCATCGCAGGTCGCGCCAAGTCGCGCGCCACCCAGCGTCGGATCACCTCGCCGTCCTTCGTCTCGCGCGAGATCTCGAGGCCTGCGCCGTTGTGTTCCTTGACGTGCAGTTGCACGCCTTCCGGGGCGATCACCACGAGCTCGGCGCGCGCGACCGGCGCGAGCGCGTCGGGGAAGTCGACCTGAAACGAGTGCCGTTCGCCGAAGTACTGGCCGAAGACATCGGGCTGCGTCGGGTCGATGCGGTACTCGACGTCGACCATGTCGCCCGCCACCAGCGGCGGAAGGTCGAAGCCGCGCACGAGCATGCCGTTCCACGGCTGATCGCCCCCGCGCGGGGCGGGAGCGCGCTCAAACGTCCCGTCGGCGTGCACCACGCGCACGTTGTAGACCTGTAGCGTCGCGTCGGCCGGAAAAGGGATCCAGTAGGCATCGAGCGCCTTGATGGCGGCTGAGTTCTCGACTTGCAGCAGGACGTGCTCGTACTGCCGCTCGGTGCCGTCCGGCTCGACCTTCCAGATCGTCGTGCGATCGACCACCTGCACCGGGTCGTTCGCGTTGCCGCTGCGCGCGAGCTTGCCGACGCGCTCGACCGCGTCCCAGCGCCACGCGTCCTCGAAGCGCGCGGGCTGCGCGGCGCTCTCCTCCAGCAAGGCGCGCTGGCGCCGCGCGATGTCGTAGCCCGGATCGAGACGCACGACCTCGTCGAGAGCCGCACATGCGCCCTCCACATCCCCCTCGCGCTCGGAAATCCGGGCGAGCAAGCGGAACACGCGCGAGTCCTCGGAGCAGATCAGGCGCGCGCGCTCGAGCTGCTGACGAGCGCGCGGAAGATCTCCGGCGCGCTCGAGCGCCTCGGAGGTCTCGAGCAGGCGTGAGACGTCGAATGGGGCGCGGACCATCCAGCCCTCGTGCACATCGAGGAGTGCTGGCAGCTCTTCCTTCTCCAGGTGCAGCGCGCAGAGAAGGGAGACGAGGGCGCGGTCGGCGCGACCGTTGGCGATCGAAGTCTCGAGCAACGAGATCGCTCCGCGGCGGTCGCCCTTTTCAAGCATGACGTTCGCGTCGAGCAGGATCAGGCGCGAGTCCATCTTGCCCAAGCCGCTCGCCCGCGCCTGCTCAGCGTACTCGCGAGCGAGTGCGTTGCGACCAAGCCCGTCGTGCGCCCGGGAGAGGGCCAACAGGGCGCGCGGGCTCTGCGGTGCGGCCGCGACCGCCTTTTGCGCGGCGGCTTCGGCGGAATAGGGCAGCGGGTTGAGCTCGCTCCAGAACTCGGCGAGGTCGAGCCATGCGCCCGCGTGGGCCGGCTCGAGCTCGACGACGCGCTTGAGCGGCATCACGCGCTCGTTGTGCCGAATCTCCGCCGCATCCTCGCCCGGTGCAGGTTCGTTGGCGCGCGCGACGAGGTACAGCGTGTCGACGTCGTCCGGCGCGAGCGCGAGCGCCTGCTCCGCTGCCTTCTTCGCGCTGCGTGCGGCGAAGTCGTCAGGGTGCACAGTCATGTGAAGCTCGGCGAGCAGGCGCAGTGCGCTGGTTTCTTCGCCTCGAGTCTCGAGCCACTCGCGCGCGCTGCGCGCGGGCGAAGCGACGGGCTCCATGGCGCCAGCGAAGGCCTCTCCCGCGCGAAGCGCATCGATCACGACGTCGCGCAGCGGACCGCCGTCGAGTGCGGTGAGCCGCGCGCTTGCGGCCCACGTGGCGCCATCCCCGTGGCCGAGCTTGACGAGGATTTGGTTCCAGCCGGGCTGCAGCGCGAGCACGACGCGATCCTGGTCGCGGTGGTACGCACGCTCGACCTTGCGGGCGAGCGCGAGGCGCTTGCCGTGCCAGACCTTGAACTCGCCACTCGTGCCGAGCGACAGGCAGACGTCACGCGCGGTCTCCACCTTCACCGCTGTGGCGAGGTAGGCGACGACCTGATCGTTCGGCCGCATCAGCTCGTCGAGGACGATCACGCCGAGGGGCGATTGCGGGCAGGGTTGTGCACGCCATGCGACGTCGCGCTCCTTACCTCGCACGCTCGCGCCGAGGTCGATCGACTCTTCCGGAGCGTAGGTCGCGTCGAACCCGCTGCCGCGTTCGTTCGCGAAGGGCCCGATGACCTGCCAGTCGCGGATCGTGCCGTGCTGGTCGATCCACTCGCGCGCAGGCCCGATGCGGCCGATCCGCACCGAGCTGCGCGCGAGGAGGAGCTCGAGTTGCGAGCGCAGCTCGTGCGGCACCTGCGACGGGATGGGGAGGGCGCGTTGGAGCACCGCCGAGGTCTCTCGCCACGCGTTGGAGCCCTCGACCAGCTGCTCGAGCACGAGCGCGGCGACCACCGAGTCGGCCACGATGGCCTCGTCCTTCCAGTCCTCGCCGGCGCAGCGCTCGACGAGCTCGCGGGCTCCGAGCTGAATCGCCTCGAGCGTGCGCTGGCGATCCGCGAGAGCGCGCATGCGACGCGTGAGTTCGGGCGTAAAAGCCACGCGCGGTCGCTGGGGCACGCTCGCGGTCGGCGTGGGCGCCGGTACCGGTGCCGGTGTCTCCGCAGCGGGCGCGGGCGTCGGCTGCCCGGGCGCGGAGGACGAGGGCTGCGGGGCCGAGCCGCGGCAGGCGACGAGCAGGAACAGCGATAGCACAACGGCGCGAGTGGGGCGCTTCATGGCGGATCTCCAGCCCCCACAGAATACCTGCACGCGACGCGACAGCCGCGGCCAAAGCCCAGCTCCAGCGGGTGGGGCAGACGCCCCTGCGAGCCTTGGTCAGCGCACGCGCACGACGTCGAGGATCCGGTCGCCGACCTCGATCGCGTCGAGCACTTCGAAGCCCTCTCGAAGCTCGCCGAAGATCGTGTAGCGGCCATCGAGGTGCGGGGTCGCGCGATGGGTGACGAAGAGCTGGCTGCCGCCCGAATCGGGATCCTCGTTACGCGGCATGCCCAGCGATCCGCGGACGTACTTGCGGGGGCCGAACTCGTGTCGCAGCGAGTCGGCGGCGTCGCGCCAGGTGCCGCCGCCGTTGCCGTCGCCGCGATAGTCGCCGCCCTGGATCACGAAGTCGGGGACGACGCGATGCCACGGCGTGCCGTCGTAGTGCTCTTCCGCTGCCTGCGCGAGAAAGTTGTGCACATGCAGAGGTGCCTCCGCGGGGAACAGCTCGAAGCGCAGCGTGCCCTTGCTCGTCACGATGTCGACCCAAGAGTTCGCGTCCAGCGGCGACGTCGACCTGAGCGATGCGGTCGCATCGAGAGCGTGCCCGGCACCCGGCGCGAGAGCTGCGAGCGCATCGGGAGCAACGCGGACAAGCTCCTCGCGCGCGACGCGCCGCACGAACGCGCTGCGATCCGTCGCGCCTTCGACGAGCAGTGTCGCCGCGTCGCGTCCAGCGCCCTTCGCCGCGGCGCGCAGCGCGTTGAAGCGAATCTCGCTCGCGCCGTCGCCCTCCGACGTGCGGAAGCAGCGCGCGAGCGGCTCGAGGTCGACGGGATCGGGCAGCTCAAGCAGCGCTGTCACCGCCGCGAGGCGCAGGCCGTTGTCGCCGAAATCGAGGACTGCGTGCAGCGCCGGGCGCACGTCCTCGGGCTTGAACTTGGCGAGCATCTCCACGGCCACGCCCCCTACGGCGACATCGGGGTCCGCGATGCACTCGAGCACGATGGGCAGGCCGCGCTGCGCGGCGAGTTCGGCGCAGCCACGGACGATCCCGACACGTTCCTCCCGCGACAGCGTGCGGTAGCTCGCGCCGATCTGCGCCAGAGTGGCGTCGACCAGCGTCGCGTCCGCGCGCGCTAGCGAGCGCAGGGCCGTCTCCAGCATCGCCCCGCGCACCCAGGGGGACTTTTCGTTCGCGCTCTCGCCGTCGAGCGGTGCCCGCACATCGACCGCGATTCGCTGCAGCTCCTCGGTCACTCCAGCGCGCTTCCCGATCGCTGCACCGATCGCTTCCCATGCCGTGCGCCGCACGCTGGCAGAGCCATGCCGCACCGCTACGGCGAGGTACGGCACCGAAACTCGGTCCGCGAGCTGGCCGAGACCGATCAAGGCCTCGCACGCCACTCGCGCGTCGACGTCTTGGCTCGCCCGCTGCAGGAACAGCGCAACGTCGCGAGCGCCGACGAGCGCGCGCAGCCCGCGCACGCTGGCGATGCGCTGCTCGGGAAGGGTCGACGTGCAGTGCTGGACGAACAAGTTGCCCGCCGCGTCCGTCTTTCGGCGCTCGAGCGAGAAGAGCGCTGCGGTGACGACCTCGGGCGCGGTTTCGTCCACGACATGCGCGGCGAGTCGCTCGTCGAGCGCGAGCGAGCCTTGCTCCTTCGTGCTCCAGCGGCCGAGTGCCGCGGCTGCCTCGACGCGCACGCGCGCATCACCATCGCGCAGGCCCTCCAGAACGCGCTCCTGCAGCTCGGACCGGTCGAGCTTGCCGACGGCCTCGATGGCGCGAGCCCGGACCAGCGGATCCGCGTCGCGCTCGTGCTCGTCGAGTGCCACGAACAGGAGCGTGTCGGCCGCGCTCGCGTCGCCGCGCACGCCGAGCGCGAAGGCCGCGCTCGCCCGCACGGCAGGCTCGCCGTCGCGCAGTGCTTCGAGCAGCGCGCGAGTCACCCCCGCTCCCTGCTCGGGAAACGTCAGGCGTCCCAGCGCCGTGACCGCGCGCTCGCGAACCTCGGCATCGGCGCTGCGCGCGAGGGCGACGAGCTGTCCGTCCTCATCCGCCCGCGCATCTTCGAGCGCCGCGATGCGCGCGAGCGGGCTCTGCTCATTGAGGGTCGACGCGACGCCGGCGCAAGCGGTACCGAGCAACAGGCAGGCGAGACTCGCGAGCTTCATGGGCCCAGCGTAGCCAGCGGGCAGCGCGCACGGAGCATGCGCTGGCGCCCGGAATGCAAGCGCGCCCGCACCGGGCGGTCCCGGCGCGGGCGCGTGCTGTCGCGAGCGTGCGCGGCTACTGGCCGATGGTGAAGCGCAGACCGTTCGTGAAGCCGAAGTTGTTCGGCGCCGCGAAGCCCGTGTCGCGCGACCACCACTGCATCCAGACGGTCGCGCCCTGCACCATGGCCGGGTTCGCGCCGCTGGAGATGTACGCGTTGAAGTCGAGCACGAAGCCGCCGCTGCAGTCGAGCGCCGGCTGGGCGTTACCGCCCGAGCCCTGCTTGGCGAGGCGCGTGGACGGCGACATCACGCAGTTGATGCCGCCGCGGAAGGGCGACGCCGAGGGACCCGCGAGCGACGCGCGCAGGAGTCCTTGGCGGTTGTTCAGCACCTTCGAGGCCGTGACGTAGAAGCCCGAACCCGCGCTCGCGCTCGGCACACCCGTGTAGCCGATCTCCGGCACGCAGCCCTGACTGTTGGTCTTGGCCGTGCAGTAGGCGACCGGGGCGTCGGTGCCCCAGCGCGCCTCGGTCATGACCACCGGAGCGGCCATGCCCGTGTTGAGCCAAGCCTCGAACAAGTCGTTGCCGCGGCCCGCGTGAGCGGTGATCGAGCCGTTGTTGGCGAGCACGAGGAACTGCACGTACTCCCAGCTCGTAGGCTGGTACATCAGGCGGATATCCGCCCGCACCGCGCCGAGCGGCGGGTTGAGCGTGACGTCGTCCCAGTGGTCGTAGAAAGCGCCGGGAGCCGGGTTGCCGAACTGCGTGTCCGGGATGGGCTGCGCGTTGCGCTCGAAGGCCTCATCGCGACTCATCTGGTAGGGCGGGATGCGGTTGTCGAGGATCGTCGCGTCGTTCAGCACGAAGTGGAACGACGGCGCTGCGCTGCCCGGGGCGCCTGCGGCAGCGGCGCCGAGGGTGCTCGCCGGAGCGCCGGTCACGCGGTCGTACTTGAGCGGCAGGTTCGCGCCATAGCCCATGGTGAGCATCTTGGCGGCCCATGCCTGCGACACGCCCATGTTGGCCTCGTAGACCTTCGTGTTCGGGTCGTTGATGTCGAGGATCGTCTCGACCGTGTAGGGCGCACCGTTGACGGTCACCGCGAGCGGGCCGTACTCGCCGTCCTCGCGCACGAGCGCGCCGTTCGCGCCGTACCACTTCACGTTGAGCCACATGCGGCGACCCTCGGCGTAGCCCGAGATCAGCTTGTGGCCCGTGAGGTTGGTGATGCGCAGCGTGTTGCTGCTGACGGTCATCGCCGCGGAGTTCTTCAGGTTCGACACGGCGCGCTGCTTGCCCGCGTGCATGCTCGAGATCTGGTACGGGGTGAGCCCGTTGCCGCCGTAGAGGCGGCCTTGCGCCTCGAGGTAGAGGATCGCGTCCGGAGCCCAGTAGTTGCCGCCCGTGAGGTCGTGCTTGGGGATGTCTGTGCGCAGCGGAGTGCTGAACATGCTGCAGCCGTAGCCCTCGACGGGCGACATGTGGCAGGTCTGGCAGGTGAAGCTGCGCGGCGTGCCGTCCTCGTAGTCCCCCGTGGGCGTCGACTGCAGCGCGAGCCGGTAGGCCCGCGCGATCGAGCCCTTGCGCAGGTCGATCGGCAGCGCGTCGAAGTCGGCCACGCGCAGGGTCTCGAAAGCGCTGGCGACGTGCTCGCTGTACGTGCGCTCGACGATGCCCCATTTGTGCGGGGCGTTCTGCATGGCGGCCTTCTGCTGCAGCGGACCACCGAGGGTGCCGTCGAACATGCCCGCGGCGAGCGGGGCGAAGGCGCCGTTGCCCGGAGCGAGATCGCCCGTGACCGGGTTCGAGACGTCGTGGCACGTGCCGCACAGCTCCGACTTGCGGTGGAACTGTGACTGCGACCAGGCGTGGAACGCGGCCGGGTCGCTGTAGGGACCGAGGCGCTCGAAGCCTCCGTAGAGCACGGCCTGTCCGCTGCCGCGATACCCCTCGGCCGGGTTGCCGCCGTCGTTCGCCTTGAAGGGCGGATAGTGCTCGCCGAGGATCTCGCTGTCGTCGGGGTTGGTGAGCTTGTGGCAGAACTCGCAGCTCACGCCGTCGAAGTCGTCGGCCGAGAGGGCCGAGCCGTCGGTGGGCTGGGAGCGACCGTCGTACCAGCCCGACGGGGTGTGGCAACGCAGGCACAGGTCGCCCGAGCCACCGAAGTCCTGCTCGGCGATCGGCAGCGCGGCCCAGAACATCGGGTCACGGCTGGCGTGGGCCATCATGCTGCCCGACCACGTCTCGTACGGGCTGACCTCGGGGTCGTACTGCCCGTGGCACATCTCGCAGTTGGAGCTCGGGTCGAAGGTCGACACCTGCAGCTCCTGGGTGCCGGGCATGAGCACCTCGTTGGGGACCGTGGTCGCCAACGAGGCGCTGAGCAGAGTGGCCGAGCCGAGCGCCAGCACGGGCGTGGCGACGCGGAGCAATCGGGAGGACCGCCAGAGGTGTGTGAGGCTCATGAAGCGCGAGTTTTCCAAGAGTCGAGAAGGCGAGCCTCTGAATCGTAATCTGCGACCCGGAAACTCGTCACGAGTCTCAGGGGTTAGCGCGAAGGACTTTCGCGGACTCCTGAGCTCTTTCAGAACGATCGGGCGTCTCCGCGAGTTCCGGGAGCCGGATCTGGTGCTCGCGGCGAAGCCAGAGCGTAGAAAACGGGCCGCTTTCCGACCCAAACGCCGGAAACGGCTGCGCGGGGCGCCAACGGAGGCGCAGCGGACCCTGATCGACCCGCCAGCGGTGCTCCACGGGGGGCAGCTCATCGCCCACCACACGTGCGGCGTCCGCGCTGTCCTACAATGAGCGCTTCGCGCACTCCCGCCGAGGGGCTGCCGAACGCTCCCGCCCAAAAGCCGCTGCCATGACGATCAGCCCCATCCCGGAAATTCTCGACGAGCTCCGCCGCGGTCGCATGGTGATCCTCGTCGATGACCCCGGCCGCGAGAACGAGGGCGACATCGCCTGCCTCGCCGAGTTCGTCACGCCGGAGATGGTCAACTTCATGGCGCGCGAGGCCCGCGGGCTCGTCTGCATGCCGATGTCGGGCGAGCTGTGCGACCAGCTTGGGCTCGAGATGCAGGTGCAGGACAACAAGAGCCGCATGGGCACGGGCTTCACGGTCTCGATCGAGGCCGCGAGCGGCGTGACCACGGGCATCAGCGCCGCCGACCGCGCGCACACGAGCCGTACCGCAGCCGCGAACGGCGCGAAGGCGAGCGACCTCGTCAGCCCCGTTCACATCTTCCCGCGGCGCGCGCGCGACGGCGGCGTGCTCGTGCGCGGCGGCCAGACCGAGGGCATGGTCGACCTCGCGCGGCTGTGCGGGGCGCGGCCCGCCGGCGTGATCTGCGAGATCATGAACGAC